>OOCI01000004.1_pt1 | contig 278058 bp, 207 predicted proteins | sample 1671761 | NCBI WGS metagenome assembly OOCI01 (sample SAMN06348190, study PRJEB24527) | human gut metagenome | biome: human gut; feature: ankylosing spondylitis patient; material: feces | host: Homo sapiens | place: China | collected 2015-10
TTATGTGGTTAAGTAATTCATCTGTAGGAAGGAAAGTGGTGATGAGCGTTACCGGCATCGCCCTTGTCCTGTTTCTGACGTTTCACATGGCGATGAACCTTGTTGCGCTTGTCTCAGCCGAGGGCTACAACATGGTTTGTGAGTTCCTGGGAGCAAACTGGTACGCACTGGTGGCAACAGTCGGTCTGGCCGCCTTGTTTGTCATCCACATCATCTACGCTTTCTGGCTGACGATGCAGAACCGCAAGGCACGCGGTACGGAACGTTACGCCGTAACGGAGCGACGCAAGGAAGTGGAATGGGCATCACAGAACATGCTCGTTCTGGGTATCATCGTTATCGTAGGTCTGGGTCTGCACCTGGTGAACTTCTGGTCAAAGATGCAGCTGCCCGAACTGATGCACAACATGGGCATGCACGCTGACACGCTGACGCTGGCTTATGCCGCCAACGGCGTTTATCACATCGAGAACACGTTCGCCAACCCGGTATTCGTCGTTCTGTACCTCATCTGGCTGGGCGCCCTGTGGTTCCACCTGACCCACGGTTTCTGGAGCTCCATGCAGACACTGGGCTGGAACAACAAGACTTGGATCAGCCGCTGGCAGTGCATCTCCAACATCTACTCTACCATCGTAGTGCTCTGCTTCGCCCTGGTAGTGGTTGTGTTCTTCATCAAATCTTTGATGTAAAAACGCGAAGCTTGCAAATTTGTAGATTGTAAATGACTAAATTGTAAATTCATTATGACCAAGATAGATTCAAGAATACCGGAAGGACCGGTAGCCGAGAAATGGACGAACTATAAAGCCCATCAGAAATTAGTAAACCCCGCCAACAAGCGTCGTCTGGATATCATCGTGGTTGGTACAGGTCTGGCCGGTGCCAGCGCTGCCGCCTCGCTGGGCGAAATGGGGTTCAAGGTATTCAACTTCTGCATTCAGGACTCTCCGCGCCGCGCACACTCCATCGCTGCTCAGGGTGGTATCAATGCAGCCAAGAACTATCAGAACGACGGCGACTCTGTATACCGTCTGTTCTACGATACAGTAAAGGGCGGTGACTACCGTGCCCGCGAAGCCAACGTTTATCGTCTGGCCGAGGTATCGAACAACATCATCGACCAGTGCGTGGCACAGGGCGTTCCCTTCGCTCGCGAATACGGCGGTACGCTGGCCAACCGTTCGTTCGGTGGTGCACAGGTATCACGTACATTCTACGCCAAAGGTCAGACAGGCCAGCAGCTGCTGCTGGGTGCCTACTCTGCACTGAGCCGTCAGGTAAATGCCGGTACTGTAAAACTCTATACCCGCTACGAAATGGAAGACGTCGTTATCATCGACGGTCGTGCCCGTGGTATCATCGCCAAGAACCTGGTAACAGGTAAGCTGGAGCGTTTTGCCGCTCACGCTGTAGTTATCGCAACCGGCGGTTACGGAAACACGTACTTCCTCTCAACCAACGCTATGGCATGTAACTGTTCAGCTGCTATGGCTTGCTACCGCAAAGGTGCTTGGTTTGCCAACCCGGCTTACGTACAGATCCACCCGACCTGTATCCCTGTTCACGGCGACAAGCAGTCCAAGCTGACTTTGATGTCCGAGTCTCTGCGTAACGACGGTCGTATTTGGGTTCCGAAGAAACTGGAAGATGCCAAGAAATTGCAGGAAGGTACACTGCAAGGCAAAGATATCCCCGAAGAAGACCGCGACTACTACTTGGAGCGCCGCTATCCGGCTTTCGGTAACCTCGTTCCGCGCGATGTTGCCAGCCGTGCTGCCAAGGAACGTTGCGACAAGGGCTACGGCGTAAACAACACTGGTCTGGCTGTATTCCTCGACTTCTCCGAAGCTATCAACCGTTTGGGTAAAGATGTAGTAGCACAACGCTATGGCAACCTCTTCGACATGTACGAAGAAATCACCGACGTATCGCCCTACGAAAACCCGATGATGATCTATCCGGCCATCCACTACACCATGGGTGGTATCTGGGTTGACTACGAACTGATGACCTCTATCAAGGGTCTGTTTGCCATCGGCGAATGTAACTTCTCTGACCACGGTGCCAACCGTCTGGGTGCTTCTGCACTGATGCAAGGTCTGGCCGACGGTTACTTCGTATTGCCTTATACCATCCAGAATTATCTGGCTGACCAGATCACTGTTCCCCGCTTCTCTACCGACCTGCCCGAATTCGCAGCTGCTGAAAAAGCTGTTCAGGACAAGATTGACCACCTGATGAACATCAAGGGTAAGAAATCTGTTGACTCCATCCACAAGGAACTGGGCCACATCATGTGGGAATACGTTGGTATGGGTCGTACAGCCGAAGGCTTGAAGACAGGTCTGGCCAAGCTGAAAGAAATCCGCAAGGAATTCGAAACCAACCTCTTCATCCCGGGCAGCAAGGAAGGCATGAACGTAGAGCTCGATAAGGCCATCCGTCTGAACGACTTCATCACCATGGGTGAGCTGATTGCCTACGACGCGCTGAACCGCAACGAATCGTGTGGTGGCCACTTCCGTGAAGAATACCAGACAGAAGAAGGCGAAGCTAAGCGCGACGACGAAAACTTCTTCTACGTAGCTTGCTGGGAATACCAGGGTAGCGACGACAAAGCTCCAGTATTGCTGAAAGAGCCGCTGGTTTACGAAGCCATCAAGGTACAGACTCGTAACTACAAGAGCTAATCGGGAATGTTGAACAATTAAAGAACTAACGAAAATGGATAAAAATATATCATTTACACTGAAAGTATGGCGTCAGGCAGGTCCTAAAGCCAAAGGCGCTTTCGAAACCTATCAGATGAAAGACATTCCCGGCGATACTTCTTTCCTGGAAATGCTGGACATTCTGAACGAGCAGCTGATTTCTGAAGGTAAGGAACCGGTTGTATTCGACCACGACTGCCGCGAAGGTATCTGCGGTATGTGTTCACTCTACATCAACGGACATCCGCACGGACCTGCACAGGGTGCAACAACTTGTCAGATCTATATGCGCCGCTTCAACGATGGCGACACCATCACTGTAGAACCTTGGCGTTCTGCAGGTTTTCCCGTTATCAAGGACTTGATGGTAGACCGTACAGCTTACGACAAGATCATGCAAGCTGGTGGCTATGTAAGCGTAAATACAGGTGCTCCTCAGGATGCTAATGCCATCCTTATCCCGAAAACCATTGCAGATGAGGCTATGGACGCTGCCAGCTGTATTGGTTGTGGTGCCTGTGTAGCCGCTTGTAAGAATGGTTCAGCCATGTTGTTCGTATCAGCTAAGGTAAGCCAGCTCAATCTGCTTCCTCAAGGCAAGCCAGAAGCTCTGCGCCGTGCCAAGGCCATGTTGGCTAAGATGGACGAACTGGGCTTCGGTAACTGTACCAATACTCGTGCCTGCGAGGCTGAATGTCCGAAGAACGTCTCCATCAGCAACATCGCCCGCCTGAACCGCGACTTCATCCGTGCCAAGTTGAAAGACTAATCAGACTCCTTTCTACATTTGATTAATATCAACACGAACTCCCCTACTGGAAACATCTAGTGGGGGAGTTTTTTATATAATGAACAATTTTATCCAATATTTCCAGTAAAACAACTTGGCTTTACACTTAACCATATACTTAAACCGTCTATTTACAACTTGACATATATCAAGCCAAAGATTCTTTGATTATTTATTTTGTGTGCGCAAACAGTAAACAATAGGATTTTTGTGTGCGCAAACAATAAATAATAGTGAAAGTAGTTTAAAATAGCAACCTAAAAGGGAAATTGGTTTGGAGGATACAAAAAGAAGCTATACATTTGTGCAGTGATTTTTTTCATAGTATTAGATTTAAGGTTAACAAAGGTTGGGCTCGGCGGAGCCCATTTTTTATATCCATATGTTCCAAATGCACTCTCTTCAAGATATAAATCTCTGAAAAATCATTCAACTTGAAGAAAATTCCAGTTTCTTTCCCAATTTGCCTTACTTCTTTGTGGTGAGAAAAGATAGGCTCAACAGTCTTATTTTAAAGCAAACCAATTATCAACCCAAAAACAATTAATTATGAAAAGAATCTTATCATTATGCCACATTTTACTTACAGGTAGCTTCGTCCTGATGACATCCTGCAATGACAACGACGACTTGCACTCCAATCCTGTCCCCGAAAATATTCCTGAAAAGGTTATTCTAGAATTCAATGCCAAATATCCCAATGCCACCAACGTAACCTGGAGTACCAAAGATACATACGCCGTTGCCAATTTCTACTTGGCCAGTACTCGTACTGGAGGCCATGAGCCCAATAATACAGCCTGGTTCAATATGGCAGGACATTGGAATATGACAGAAACGGAGATTAGTTACCAGCAATTACCCGAAGCCGTAAAAACAGCCTTTGAGGCAAGCCCGTATGCAAGTTGGCGAATGGATAACGAAATAGACAAGTTACAACGTAGTGACAACAACGAAACGCTGTACATCATTGAAGTAAGCCAAAAAGAAGGAAATGTAGAAACAGAAGTCGACCTGTATTATACAGAGGAAGGTATTCTCGTGAAAGAAATCGTAAATGCGGAAGCTGATAACGACTACCACGAATACCTGCCGCAACAACCGGAAGGAAACATACAGACCTGGCTCGACCAGAACTTTCCCAACGCGCGCATCGTGGATTACGACTGTGAGCAAAACGGCACGGAAGTGGAAATCATTGCCAATGGACTGAAACACGAGATCCTGTTCGACAACCAGCAGCAGTGGGTTTACACCAAAACCGAATATGAGCGCAGAGACTTGACACAAATTCCGACCAGCATCCTGAACCATCTGCGCACCTCGCCCTACTACACCAGTGATAATGCTATCGACGACGTGGAAAAATACACCACACGTGACAACGGAACCTACTACTGCTTCGAACTCAAAACTGCATACGACGATGATGTAAAAGTATATGTGAACGAGACCGGCATCATCAGTCGTCCACAGAATGGAAGTGATGGAGGGAACAGCAACGTACCCGTAGAGGACGAACTTCAAAACTTCATCGACCAAAAGTACCCCGGCGCAATCATCTTGGAAAAGGATTACGACCATGGCTATCTGGAGATAGATATCCTACACGATGGCATAGAAAAGGAGATTAAGTTCAACGGGCAGAATCAGTGGGTACGCACGGAATGGGAAGTGCGACAATTGCCTGATGCTGTCAAGAATACAATCACCGCCCAAGGATATACGCTGGACGACAATGAATTCGGTTACGTAGAAACGGCTGACAGTATCTGGTACGAAGTGGAAGTGCGCAAAGGACGTGACGAACTGAAGCTGTACATCAGCCCCACAGGCGAAATCCTACGCACGGAATATGACGACTAAATGATCCGTTTCGTCGGTCTCTCACGAAGTGCTTCGTGAGGGGCTGACGAAGCACTGCATGAGGGTGTCAGGAAGTGCTTCATGAGGCCCTGACGAAGCACTGTGTCAGAAGGCCAGGAAGCACTGTGTCAGACCACCATTTACCAGAATTGTCTGACACCCATGCAGGGGTTTATGCCAACAGATGGTACACTCCGCCCACCAGCGCCTTCACTACTCCTTTCATTTCCAACTCAAAAAGAATGGCACTCATACGGTTTACAGGGATATTAGCCTCAACAACCAGCGTATTAATGTGCAAATCATCACGACTCAAAATCTTGACCACACGCATCTCCTCCTCCGTCAGTTCAGGAAAAAGACTACGTTGGACAGCGGCTGTCTTGCGACTTTCCTCACCATGTCCCCAATTCATAGCCTTCACGAAATCTGACGCATCGTTTATCAGAGCTGCTTTGTTGTCACGTATCAATTGATTGCAACCCATCGAATATTCGTCTGTTGCCCGACCAGGCACAGCAAAGCAATCACGATGGTAACCCTCGGCCAACTCCGCCGTAATGAGCGAGCCTCCTTTAGCCGCTGACTCCACAACAATAACAGCGTCACTCATGCCGGCCACGATACGATTGCGACTGACAAAATTGTGACGATCGGGATTAGTATTTGTAAGAAACTCAGTCAACAAACCGCCCTCAGCCAACATATCCACGGCTGTTTTCCGATGAACAGCAGGATAGATACGGTCCAGACCATGGGCCAGTACCCCTACAGTAGAAAGCCCGCTGGACAGAGCTGCACGATGGGCATGCACGTCAATGCCGTAAGCCAGACCACTGACCACCAGCACATCGGAACACAGCTCGGAAAGGTCTCGGAGGAAATCGGTACAGAAGCATTTACCGTAATCTGTCGCTCGACGCGTACCTACCATGCTGACCACCCTCAGGCGGTTTAAGTCGGCATTTCCCTTAAAAAACAAGACGATGGGGGCGTCTTCACAATCGCGCAGACGTGAGGGATAGCGTTCATCAGACAGCGTCAGGCAGTCCACGCGGTTCTTCTCGGCCCACTCCAGTTCCTTCTCGGCCTGAAGAAAAGCAGCAGGATTGTCGAGCGCAGCCACAACAGATGTATGAAGGATGCCCGGATAACGCTCAGGCAACTCCGTACGAAGACGGAACACATCGGCTGCACTACCCACGGTATCCACCAACCGTTTGGCACCGATGTGCCCAATACCCGGACAAAGGGTCAGGGCAATACTACAAAGTCGTTCATCAGTATTCATGGTATTCAGATTTAAGTATAAAAAGCTTCTTAGTCTGCCGTAGATGCCAGATAAGGAGCAAAGACACGATCAAACAACTCGCTCTCGCTTAACCGTCCGTTCACCACACAGACAGCCTCGACCACACCCTTCAATGACACTTTGCCGTCGCTCTTGCGGAAGATATCCTGATAAAAGACGTATTTTATACCTTCTTTCTTCATGTAGAGCTTTGAGACAAACTCGTCGCCACTCTTCAACGGCGTCTTGAAGGCCATACTGATACGTGCTACTACGGGGTCAACACCCTGCTCGTGGAGGGCGGCGAAGCTAATGCCCACGGAGGTGAGAAACTCGTGACGCGTATGTTCCAAATAATGCTGGTAGTTGGCGTTATTCACAATGCCCTGCAGATCGCACTCGTAGTCGCGCACCTTCATTTCCAGCTCGTAGATATATTTTTCTGCCATAATATTAAATTTATTATCCTCGCTGATGCTCCACGTCCAGTCCCTTGAAGCGTTTCAGTTCCTCGAGGCTGACCAGCTTGTAGAGCTTGTCGCTGGGGCGTATTTTGACGGATTTCATGGAGAAATGCTCGCCTTTGTGGACGGTCTGAACAGGTTTCAGGTCAACGCGCGCTTCCTCCAGCGTAACATACTCGGCACCGGTCGTGGGGCCGGTGATGAGCAGCTTGTCGCCCACATTGACTTCGGCCGCCTCCACGAGGAACTCTGCCACGCCGATGTTGGAGAAGTAACGGATGCCCTTGCCCACGTATATCTTGCGCTCCGTGGCCGCCGAACCGTAGTTCTTCGTCCATTCGCCCAAACGCTGCCCCAAGTAGTAACCGTCCCAGAAGCCGCGATTGAAGACCGTAGCCAGGCGGCGGTTCCACTCTTTTATCTTCTCGTCCGTGAACGTATTGTCCAGATAGGCACGGATGGCTTCCTTGTAGCACTCCACCACGGTACGCACATACTCGGGGCCGCGCGCACGGCCTTCTATCTTGAACACACGCACGCCCGCATCCATCATCTTGTTCATGAAATGGATAGTCTTCAGGTCCTTAGGCGACATGATGTACTGGTTGTCAATCTCCAGCTCGGCGTCGGTCTCCTTGTCACGCACGATGTAGGAACGGCGACACACCTGCATGCAGGCACCGCGGTTGGCCGAGTTGTTCATCTGGTGGAGCGACAGGTAGCATTTGCCGCTGACGGCCATGCACAGGGCACCGTGGCAGAACATCTCGATGCGGATACGCTGGCCCGACGGGCCGCAGATGTTCTCCTCGCAGATGTGGCGGTAGATTTCGGCCACCTGCTCCAAGTTGAGTTCGCGCGCCAGCACCACCACGTCGGCAAACTGGGCGTAGAAGCGCAGGGCCTCGACATTACTGATGTTGAGTTGGGTGCTGAGGTGCACCTCCTGCCCTATCTCTCGTGCATAGGTCATCACGGCCACGTCGGCGGCGATAATGGCCGAGATACCGGCCTCCTTGGCGGCACGCACGATGGTACGCATCAGAGGGATGTCCTGATCGTAGATGATGGTATTCACGGTAAGATAGCTCTTCATGCCGTGTTCGTCGCACGTGCGGGCTATCTCGCGCAGGTCGTCGATGGAGAACGAATTGGCCGAGCGGGCACGCATGTTCAGGTTCTCGATGCCGAAGTAGATGGAGTCCGCTCCGGCCTGTATGGCGGCGGCCAGCGACTCGCGCGAGCCGACGGGGGCCATTATTTCAAAGTCTTTCAATTCCATATAGATTGTTCAATATATACTCGTTGTCATTCATGCCGCTCTCCTTTGCCCTCTGCTGCCTGCACACGAAACTCCTCAAGCAACTCCGGCGTAATGATCAATCCCCAACGGCTGTAAGTTCCATTTATCTGATGGAGAACTGCATTTTCCCAATTATCCGGCCAACTGAAGTAAGAGGAAGGAACAGAAATGCCGTTGCACTCAATGGCTGTAATGTAAGCCCACGGCATCACGAGTGAAGCAGGCATCACTGCCGGATCGGGATCCCCGCCTACTTCAGCGTAGAACACCAAAGAATTTCTAGGCTCTATGGTTTCTACCTCTTGAAACTTATGCCGGGAGTCATAAGATCCGTTGATGTACATTGTGTAGCGTCCCCATGAGGTGAGATGGACTTTCATATCCACCTCGGTCTCGTTATACACAATAAACTCATATCCAACATGGCCTTTTTTCACACAGGCGGATAAGAAGAAAGCTACCCCAAAAAGCACCGAATAAAATCGCACCAGCTGTTTCATAAAAGCAAAGATTAGAGCGTCAATCTGTTGGCAAAGGTAAGCATATTCCCTTTATCCACAAAGGCCGCCTTTCAAGTTTCTCCTTTTTTCCGTACCTTTGCAACCTCAAACGCAACCGAATATGAAAATAGCCAACATAGACCTGGGTCCGCGCCCCGTGCTCCTCGCCCCGATGGAGGACGTCACCGATCCCGCCTTCCGCCTGATGTGCAAGCGCTTCGGCGCCGACATGGTATATACCGAGTTCGTTTCGGCCGACGCCCTGATACGTTCCGTCAGCAAAACGGAACAGAAGCTCAACATCAGCAACGAGGAACGTCCCGTAGCCATCCAGATATACGGACGAGACACGGCTACGATGGTCGAAGCCGCCAAAATTGTGGAACAGGCACGACCTGACATTCTCGACCTGAACTTCGGCTGCCCCGTGAAGCGCGTAGCGGGCAAAGGAGCCGGAGCAGGCATGCTCCAGAACATCCCGCTAATGCTCGAAATCACCCGCGCCGTGGTCGATGCGGTGAAGATACCCGTCACCGTGAAAACCCGCCTCGGCTGGGATGCCGAACACAAAATTATCGTCACCCTGGCCGAGCAGTTGCAGGATTGCGGCATCAGCGCCCTGACCATCCATGGCCGTACCCGCGCGCAAATGTACACGGGTGAAGCTGACTGGACCTTCATTGGCGAGGTGAAGCGGAACCCGCGCATGCGCATCCCCATCATCGGCAACGGCGACGTCACCACCCCACAACGTGCCCTCGAGTGCTTCGAGCGCTACGGCGTGGACGCCATCATGATAGGCCGCGCCAGCTTCGGACGGCCGTGGATATTCAAGGAAGTGAAACATTATCTGGAGACGGGCGAGGAGCTGTCCCCGCTCACACCCGAATGGTGCATGAACGTGCTACGACAAGAGGTGGAAGACAGCGTCAACCTACTGGACGAACGCCGCGGTATCCTCCACGTGCGCCGCCATCTGGCCGCCAGCCCTCTGTTCAAAGGCCTGCCCAACTTCCGCGACACGCGCATCGCCATGCTCCGCGCCGAGACGAAGGAAGAGCTCTATGCCATCTTCGACGAGATAGGACGGAAGTTCTTCGGCCTCTAAGCCGAACTACCCACTGAAAAGGTTGTATCTTTTGCTCCGAAAGAAACAATGTTTTCCTGTAAAGAAAGCAATGTTTTAAGGCAAAAGATACGGCCTTTTTTCGTGAACGAACGAAGCAAGCCTCTCAAAGGGAAGTATACAATCAGCGGAACATGGGCTGTGCGAACCAGCGCTTGAACATCCACGTGGTGAGCACATACAGTCCAAAAGCCGTGATGAAGCCTGCTATAGCATCGATGAGGTAGTGCGCCTGAATATAGACCGTGGCACAGCAGAGCAACACGTAGAAAGGCAGGAGGCAAGCAAAAAGCCAGCGGCTGCCACGCCAGGCCATAATCATCAGGATGGTCGACACACCGACATGCGACGAAGGGAAGGCGGCCGTAGGACGCTCACCCACCTGCTGCGAACTCTCCACCAGATTATAGAAGAAACCATGCTCGTAGCCCGGCCCCGGCAACAGCTCCTGATTGTGATTGAAGTAGTCGCCGATGGAGGGAAAGACACCGTTCAGCACGTTCTCCATGCCGATGGCCGGAAAGTAGAACTGAGGCCCTGCCACAGGCACAAAAATGTAGATGAAATAGTAAAGGAAGAAGGAGGAGATGATGACAAAAGACACCTTCTCCAGCAGGTCGAAGCGGCGGATGAAGTACCACAGCACGATGACCAGCATCATGGGATAGTAGAAGAAGTAACCCATATTGAGCGGTTCGCTAACCCAGATATAGGGCAGGCGTTCGGCAAACCAGATGGCGGGCTGCCCGCCAAAGAGCCACTGCTCGGCCGAAGCGAACACATGGTCCAGATTGGGAAAGAGGCGGTTGAACTCATACGTGTCGGGATACCAGTAGGACAGGAGCGACATCTGTATCGTGACGCGCACAAAGGCTGATAACTTGCAGGGCGCCAGGCGGTAGAGATACATCAGCAGGAAGGTCACGGCAGCTATCAGCGCACGGTCGCCCAGCATCCGCAGGGGATGGTCCATCCGCTGATACAGGAACAGTATCAGTATCGACGTGAGCAGGTTGTAGATGAGTGACACCTTCTCTATTGCAAACAGCCCCTTGCGGGTATCCACCATCTTGAATATATCTAAAGCCATCCTTCTTTCTTGTACCAGGCAATGGTCTCCTTCACGCCGCGCTCCAGGTCGTATTCGGGCCGGTAACCCAGCTCGCGGACGGCGGGCGTGATGTCACACTGCCAGTTGCGTTGTTTCATTATATTATACTTGTCGCGGTTGAGCGTGCTCGTCGTCTTGCGCAGAGCAGCCCACCGTTCGGCCAGCAAAGATACGACTTTTAATAGAAACAGCGGGCATTTGATGCGAACAATCAGCGGATTGCCCAGTTCGCGGCGTATCAGGTCGGAGAACGTACGGCTGGCATACACCTGCCCGTCAGACAGGAAGTAGGCGTGCCCCGTCACGCCCCGCTCGATGCCGAGGAACACAGCCTGCACCACATCCTTCACATAGACAAACGTCAGGTCCTGGCGCCGGTAGCCCACTGACATGTCCAGATGCCGCTTGATGGACTCGGCCATCAGGAAATAGTCGCGTTCGCGGGGGCCGTAGACGCCCGTGGGGCGGTAAATGACGCAGGGGAAACCGTCCATGGCCAGTAAAGCCTGCTCCGCCTTCAGCTTGCTCCGACCGTAGGCCGTGTTGGGTTGGGGCGTGTCGGTTTCGCGGATGGGCTTGTAAGTATCCTCGTGAACAGGGCCGAAGACGCTCAGCGTGCTGATGAAGGCAAACTGGCGGGGCGTCATGTTGAGGCTTCGGAGGGCATTGGCCAGGGCGCAGGTCTGCCCACAGTTCACGCGGTCGAAGTCGGCAGGGTCGATGCATTTCGTCACGCCCGCGCAGTGCACCACGTAGTCGAAAGCCCCATGCGCTTCGCGATGGGCCTTGAGCTGTTCGTACAGACGGTCGGTGTGGGCAAAGTCCAACTCCAGGAAGTGCAGGCCAGGCTCTTGCAGATACTTGCGACTGCTCGACGCGCGAATGCCTGCCCACGTCTCGAAGCCGCGGTGCAGGGCCTCTTCTACCAGAAAGCTACCGATGAAACCGCTGGCGCCCGTTATCAGGATACTCTGTTTCATGCTCTGTCTATTTTACAGGTTCTACATGTATATTAATGTAAGTCCGACTTCCAAACTCGCTCTTCAGGCGGTTCTCGATAGCCGTGGCGGTATGGTGGGCCTCCTCCAACGTTATCTGCCCATCCATACGGATGTGCACCTCGATAGCGTAACTGCTGCCTATCCGCCGCGTACGGAGGTGGTGAGGTGAGGTAACGCCAGGAAAAGCTAGAATTTCCTGCTTGATTTTCTCCTCGACCTCGGCTGGGAGCGACTTCTCCAGCAGTTCTTCGACACAGGGCACCAGCAGTTGGATGGCTACCTTCATGATGAACAGACTCACCACTACGGCCGCCAGCGGGTCCAGTATGAGCCACTGCTCGCCCAGCAAGATGGCACCGCCGATGCCGACAGCCGTACCAATAGACGAGAGCGCATCGCTCCGATGGTGCCATGCATTGGCCACCACAGCCTGCGAATTCAACCGGCGGCCTTTCAGCACGGTATATTGATAGAGTAGCTCCTTGAAGAGGATGGATACCAGTGCCGCCCACAAGGCCAGCATGCCCGGCTCTTTCAATTCACCTCCCTGCCAGAAGTGCCAGATGGACGTGGCCCCGTTCCACAGAATGCCGAAGCCCACGAACAGCAGTATCAAGCCGATGATGGCCGTAGCCAGTGTTTCATACTTGCCGTGGCCGTAGTCGTGCCCCTCATCCTCGGGCTTCGACGAAATGCGCACAAAGACAATGACGATGATGTCCGTCACGAAGTCGGACAACGAATGGACGGCATCGGCCAGCATAGCAGCACTATGCCCAAGGATGCCTGCCACAAACTTGAATACGAGCAGCAACAGATTGACCACGCTGCCCACAAGGGTTACTCGATAGATACCGGCCTCACGAACCGCCTCTTCAGACTTTTCTTTTTTTTCTTTCATTTTACAAATCTATTTCTGAAAGGAGAAGCAAAGATACGACAAATCTGTTATCACTCTCCTTTTGACCTGCAAATTCTGCACAAAGACAAGAATTTAGAGACTGTCTGAACTACCGAATACAAAAGTTTGTTACCTTTGCAAGGGTTCATCCCACCAAACCTGATAAAACAACCTACCATTATGGGAAAGAAAAAAGAAAAGAAAGAGAAAAAGGCCGGCAAACGCATGACCAAGAAGGAGCTCGTAAAAGCTCTACTCGACTTCTTCCACCAAAAACAGGGCGAAGTGCTGCCCCTGAAATACATCTTCGACCAGCTTCACCTGACTACCCATCCGCTAAAAATGCTCTGCATGGACGTGCTCCACGAACTGCAGGACGACGACTACATCAACGAAACGGAAAAGAACAAATACAAACTCAACCTCCACGGTGTGGAGATGACGGGTATCTTCCAGCGCAAAAGCAACGGCAAGAACTCCTTCATCCCCGACGGTGGAGGCGACCCCATCTTCATTGCCGAACGCAACTCGGCCCACGCCATGGCTGGCGACCGCGTGAAGATAGCCTTCTATGCCAAACGCCGCGGACGCAGCGCCGAGGGTGAGGTCATCGAGATACTGGAGCGAGCCAACGACACCTTCGTGGGCACGCTCGAAGTGACCAAGTCGTATGCCTTCCTCGTCACCGAAAACCGTACACTGGCCAACGACATCTTCATCCCCAGAGACAAGCTGAAAGGCGGTAAGAGCGGCGACAAAGCCGTGGTGAAGGTCATCGAATGGCCCGACAAGGCCAAGAACCCCATCGGACAGGTGATCGACATCCTGGGCCGTGCGGGCGACAACACCACCGAGATGCACGCCATCCTGGCCGAATACGGCCTGCCCTACAGCTATCCGACAGCCGTGGAGAAGGCAGCCGAGCGCATCCCCGACGAGATTCCCGCCGAAGAGATAGCCCGCCGCGAGGACTTCCGCTCCGTCACGACTTTCACCATCGACCCCAAGGATGCCAAGGACTTTGACGACGCCCTCTCCATCCGCCGCCTGAAGGACGGCTTGTGGGAAGTGGGTGTACACATTGCCGACGTGACCCACTACGTCAAGGAAGGCGGCCTCATCGACAAGGAGGCCGAGAAGCGCGCCACGTCGGTCTACCTCGTGGACCGCACCATCCCGATGCTGCCCGAACGCCTCTGCAACTACATCTGCTCCCTCCGCCCCGATGAGGAGAAACTGGCCTACTCCGTCGTCTTCCAGATGAACGACAAGGCCGAAGTGAAGGATGCCCGCGTGGTGCACACCATCATCAAGAGCGACCGCCGCTTCACCTACGAAGAGGCCCAGCAGATTATCGAGACGGGTGAAGGCGACTACAAGGAAGAAGTGCTCCAGCTGGACCGCCTGGCCAAGCAGCTGCGCGAACGCCGCTTCGCCGCCGGAGCCATCAACTTCGACCGCTACGAGGTGAAGTTCGAGATAGACGAGAAGGGCAAACCCATCAGTGTCTACTTCAAGGTGTCGAAGGACGCCAACAAGCTGGTCGAGGAGTTCATGCTGCTGGCCAACCGTACCGTGGCCGAAAAGATAGGCCGCGTACCCAAGGGCAAGAAGGCCAAGGTATTCCCCTACCGCATCCACGACCTGCCCGACCCCGAGAAGCTCGACACGCTGGCCCAGTTCATCGCCCGCTTCGGCTACAAGCTGCGCACAACGGGCACGAAGACCGACGTATCCAAATCCATCAACCACCTGCTGGACGACATACAGGGCAAGAAGGAGGAGAACCTCATCGAGACCGTCTCCATCCGCGCCATGCAGAAGGCACGCTACTCCGTGCACAACATCGGCCACTACGGCCTGGCCTTCGACTACTACACGCACTTCACCTCGCCCATCCGCCGCTACCCCGACATGATGGTGCACCGCCTGCTCACGAAGTACCTCGACGAGCACGGCCGCACGGTCAGCGAGAAGAAGTACGAAGCCCTGTGCGAACACTCCAGCGCCATGGAGCAGCTGGCTGCCAGCGCCGAACGCTCCAGCGTGAAGTACAAGCAGGTAGAGTTCATGACCGAACGCCTCGGCCAAGTGTACGACGGTGTCATCTCAGGCGTCACCGAATGGGGCCTCTACGTAGAGCTCAACGAAAACAAGTGTGAAGGCATGATACCCATCCGCGACCTCGATGACGACTATTACGAGTTCGACGAGAAGAACTACTGCCTGCGCGGCCGCCGCAAGAACCGTACCTACAGCCTGGGCGACCCCATCACCATCCGCGTGGCCCGCGCCAATCTGGAGAAGAAGCAGCTGGACTTTGCCCTCGAAGAATAAGGAGATACCGCCTATCCAAGGCAGGCGGAGCTGTATCCCCTATAAGGTAACGGTCGTTACCATTGAAGGGAACGACCGTTACCATTTAAAGAGAACGCCTGTTTCCTTTAAGGGGAACGGGCGTTTCCTAGTATAAGAAACAGGCGTTTCCTGCGCAGGGAACTGAAGTTCCGCCGTAGGAAGCGCCTGCTTTGTCTGTATTCCTCAAATCGGCTGACCGATTAGTGTTTCAGCATCAGGCCGCGCGGACCGCAGTCGGATACGGAGAACGGCAGGTCCATCGGACCGTCGGACACGGCTTTTGTGCTCAGGTAGGCGCGTGTCTGCTTCGGACCCGGAACCATGGGGCTGTAGTCCAGCACGTGGCGAACGCGCAGACGCTGATCGGCCGTAAACTCATCCAGATAGCTGTAGGCATAGTCCATGATGTTGTGCGAAGTGAACTCTTCGCCGGTACGGCAATTCGTACGCTTGAAGAGGCTCTCCCAGTCGAAGCTGGCGGCATAGCCTTCCTCGCCCATCTGCTGGTAAATGCCTTGTACAAACATGGTGTAGTCCTGATAGTTGTAGCTCGGCGTGTCTCCGCAGAAGTCTGTATCCAGGCATCCGACGTTTGCCTCGGAGAAGGCGTGGCGCAGACCGAAGTAGTGCCCCAGCTCGTGAGCCAGCGTGATGCCGTCGTCTACCTGCTTCGTGATGATTTCCTTATAGTTTTCAGGAGCATAGGGAGTCAGAGCATCGTCCACATTGCCTACGAAAGAGCTGTTGATGGACACGCCGCGCACGTAGGTAAGGTTGGCCAGCGAGATGTTCATATCGGGAAGCACATCGGTTCCGTCCATCGGATGCGAAGCCGTCGTATAAGGGAAAGTAGAAATACCCAAGATGTTGTTGGCCGTAAAGCGGTATATCAGCACGTTGACGTAGTCGTTGGGCTCCCACAGGAAGTGCACATACTTGCGTGTATTGTCTTCCATCACGTCGGCCGGATCGAGTTCGGCAGTCAGCCACTTCACACGGTCGATGCCCGGCTCCTTCAGCAGGTTGCCCTGAGGGTCGGTTTCAGCCAGAACGAATTCCATGTTCAGGTCTACCGTATTGGTACCGCCTGCATTGAGGTACATCTGGTTCACATCGTCGAGCATTGCGTAGATGGTCGATGCCGGAATGTTCTGAGTTGAGTCTTTCTCGTCGGCATAGATAACGTGGAAGACGATGGGAATGCGGTATTTCAGTTCCTTTCCTTCTTCCAGTCCCTGCTGGCTGATGGTGATGACATAATCAACACCCAGCGAGCTGACGGTCACCTGGCCCGTACGAGCCTCTCCCAGGTTGCCTTCAACGTCCACGACCAGCGTGTGGCTCAACACGCCCTCTTCCTTCGACACTTTGCACCAGTCGTTGTCGCTGGTGGCAGTCCATTCGTCAGCGGTCGAAATCTCTATCTTGCAAACACCTCCTTCACTGGCGATTTCCTTGAATTCGGTCTGCGAAAGTACCAATGCGGGATCGTCATCGCTACACCCGGCCATGAGCAGGCAGAAGAATGACAACAGATATATCAGTTTAAGTTTCATTTTTTCTTGTTTAAATGGTTGTACACGTTTATTTCTTCACAGAGTTGACTACCGGCAGATAGAATTCGCGGCCGAAAGTCATCGGCTGGCCAGCAACGGCCTGCTGCTTCATTTCAGCTGGACGGTAAGGTATCTGCACCTGGTTCTTGTTTCCTTTTTCCGTCTGTGCGGCAATCTTCTGGTTGGGCAGATTCAATGCCTTAGTACCGGCGTTGGCATCATTGATGATTTTCTTCAGATCTTCAATGTTGCCCGCATTGGCCTGAATAAGCTGGCCGATAGACAGACGCTCTACCTTGCTGTCAACACCCTCCTCATCTTTTACAGACATGAAGCAGGAGTAGTTCGTATTCCAGTCGCTCAGGACATAGGCATAATAATTCCGTTCGGCAGAGATGCTGGTCCAGTTGAAAGATGTATACAGTTCCACGTCACTCATCTGTTCGTACACCTTGTCTACCAAGATGTATCGGGGATCTTTCGTACCTTCCGAAGGAGTGAAACGCATCACGACAATAGCACGACCTGCGGTAGCAGCCGAATCACCGAATATTTTGCCGGCCTCTTCGTCACCGTCAAAGTAACCCAAGCATTCTCCCTTGATCTCTGCATCCGAAAATTGCGGAGCCGTAATAAACGACTTGTCGGCCTGTACGCGAGCCACTTTTCCTTCGTTGTTCAAAGCAAAATAGCTCAATGTATACGACTTGCCCGGAGTAAGGTTCTTATAAACATTGCTATAACGTGAACCCGGACGGTAATAACTTTCATACAGGAAAGTGCTCATAGGCTTCTCGGGGTCGAAACGCAAACTTTCCTGATAGGCCAGTTTTACTTCTTCCTCGATGGCAGCCTTTGCCTCGGCTTCGTTATAGTCCTCGTCGGGCATCAGCAGACTTGTATAAGGCAATGTCTCGTCAGAAGGAATGATATTGAAATCAACCTGATAGGGAACAAGAGAATTAATGCTGTATGAGAATGTCATCTTCGAGGGATCACCCTCAGAAGGATTGGCATTGAACTCATAACATTGCGGCTCGCTAACGATGCCTGTACCTATATTGTAGGCAAAAGCCAATACATAGTGTTTCACGCCAGGAGTCAATGTAGCAGCAGGGGCTTCCTGTATACCGCTCTTTACCACAAAACCAACGAACGGGCCTTGTGATCTTACGAACTGTTCAGCGATCTGCATAGGAGTCATATCCTTGGTCGACTCATCGTAAGGGTCATAACACCAGATGTAGGTCTGCTCCAGATCTTCAGGCACTACTTTGATTTTGGCCGATGTAGCCGTTACATCTGTCACCTGTATATCGAATTTCATATCGATCATGCTGCTGTCTCCCTTATCTGTTGTGTAAGAACCGGTTGCTGGTTCGGAAACGATAACGAAAGTCAAAGCTCCGTCTACTTCTACTGTCTTGAAGGCAGCCGTCATCCATATGTATTCGGTATTGTTCTGCAAACCCGATGCATTCAATGTCAAGTCACCTTGATGGAAAAGTTGCTTCAGGAGTTGGTCTATTACTTCAGAAGTAATGTTACCGTCAGGGGCCAATTCAGATACCCGATAGTTCATTTCCTCACCGAAATAAGTATTGAGAATCTGTAGATTGTCCCATCCCATATCTACTGCTTGTTGGTAAGTAGCTTTCGGGAAAGTGCAAAAATAATAATCTACTTCCTTATTAGAAGGTTTCACAGCAAACTGTGCTGTTTTATCTGTAATGCCAGACACCTGCACATCGAACGAGCAGTCAACAGGTTCAGCAATATCCGTCTGAAAGAACAGATACTCAGCCTGTTCGGCTGCGCGCGTACCATCCACTGCAAACACAACCAATTCATAAATACGACCAGGAAGCAGATTTTCTATCTTCAAATCCGTCTGATCGCCCTTCAAACTAATGGAAGAAACATATTGCTCGAATGGAGTGTCTTTAGCTTCAGCTTGTTTCTTAAGGTTATCCATCAAGAAAGCAGTCAGTTCACCTTTCGATACTTGATCAATAGTTTGCTTGTCTACATAAAGACACAGGTAAGGGATATTGGCATCAGATGCCTTCACACTGAAGGAAAAGGTAGAAGTCGTAGCTTCGCCTTCGGTCAGCGTCAATACTTGCTTGCTAAGGTCCAGGTATGCACTGTTGACTTCTTCATCATCATTACAAGAAGTAAAGACAAACAGCATCAGCAAGCTGATTAGCGGTAAAAAGGTTTTTAATTTCATGTAACTTTAATTTAATGATTTTTTATCAGAAAAGAAACGAATCTGCGCGCAATGACCCATCTCCCTCTCATGCAGCGTGCAAACCTATAGACAAATCATATACAAGCAAAGCAAACAAGCAAAAAAATGCAATATGCTCTTAAAAAAAGAATTTTCCAAACCCATGTATTTAATTAAGGTATAAAAGCGACAAAAGGAAGAGTAGAGAAGCCGCATCGGCTCAACAATGCAGAAAAGCCCCGAAACAGCAAACCGAAGAGCGCGGGAAAAGCAATGTTTACTATTTTCCCCATGATTGCACGACAATCTTCTTGTTTTTTCCCCGCAAACCTGTAACTTTGCCACAAAAAACAAATACATGAAAACTATCAGTATCACCGATTCAAAAGAAATAGAAAACATCATCCGTCAATGTCCTTATTGCATGGTAGGCATCACCGATACGGACGGCCATCCTTACGTCATCCCCATGAACTTTGCTTACGAAAAAGGCATCATCTACCTACACTCCGGCCCCGACGGCGGCAAACTAGAAATGATCCACCAGCATCCTGACGTGTGCATCACCTTCTGCGACGGACACGAACTGGTGTGGATGCACCAGCAGGTGGCCTGCTCGTATAGCATGAAGAGCCGTAGCGTCATCTGCCGCGGACGTGTCGAATTTGTAGACGACATGGACGAGAAGCGACGCATCCTCACCCTCCTGATGAAGCACTACACCGATTATCCCTGCACGATGGGCGACCCGGCCGTACGCAACGTAGTAGTATGGCAAATACAGGTAGAGAATATGACCTGCAAATCCTTCGGATTACGCCCAAGCGAGCTATAAATGAAGAGGATGTAGGATATTTGGCAAGTTTTTGCTACCTTTGTTGCCACTTTACGAACCATATAAGGATATTCGGATGAGTCCACTCAACTTTACCCACATCTTGGCACAGACGGTAGACGAGCTTTCGGAAAGCGAGTCCTACAAAGGCCTTTTCCACCAGCACACGGACGGCAATCCGCTCCCGTCGGGCAAGGCATTGCAGCAAATCGTCGAACTGACGCGTGCCATCGTCTTCCCCGGCTACTTCGGCATCTCGAACGTGAATAGCCGTACACTGAAATACCACATCGGCGTCTACGTCGAACAGCTCTTCGACCAGCTGACCGAACAGATACTGGCAGGCCTCTGTTTTGCAGGCGACGGGCAGGAGGACGGCTGCTGCACCGAGCAGCTCCGCCAGCAGGCAGCCGAGAAGGCGGCAGGCTTCATCGCCACCCTGCCCGAAATGCGCCGTATCCTGGCCACCGACGTCGAAGCCGCCTACAATGGTGACCCCGCTGCCCACTCTTTTGGCGAAGTCATCAGCTGCTATCCAGCCATCCGCGCCATCAGCAACTATCGCATGGCCCACCAGTTGCTGTGCCTCGGTGTGCCCCTCATCCCCCGCATCATCACCGAAATGGCGCATAGCGAGACAGGTATCGACATCCATCCGGGCGCACAGATAGGCCACCACTTCACCATCGACCACGGCACGGGTGTGGTTATCGGCGAAACCTGCATCATCGGAAACAACGTCAAGCTCTACCAGGGCGTCACGCTGGGTGCCAAGAGCTTCCCCCTCGATGCCGACGGCAAGCCCATCAAGGGCATTCCCCGCCATCCCATTCTGGAAGACGACGTCATCGTCTACTCCAACGCCACCATTCTGGGACGCATCACCGTGGGACGTGGAGCGACCGTGGGCGGCAATATCTGGGTGACCGAAGACGTACCCGCCGGGGCACGTATCGTGCAGACCAAAGCCAAGAAATAAAGGCGCACGAGGGAAAGAAACATTAAAATCTGAATTCTGAAATCTGAAATAAATAGAAATGAGCGAACAACCTTCTTTTGAGATGATAGCCAAGACCTTCCAAGGTCTGGAAGAAATACTGGCACAGGAACTGACGGAACTGGGTGCCGATAACATAGAGATAGGCCGAAGAATGGTATCTTTTACGGGTGACAAAACTATGCTTTACAAAGCCAACTTCTGCCTGCGTACCGCCATCCGCATCCTGAAGCCGCTGAAGCACTTCACCGCTCACGATGCCGACGAGGTGTACAACGAGGTGAAGGCCATCCGTTGGGAAGACTATCTGACGACGGACAAGTCGTTTGCCGTAGATGCCGTCGTGTTCAGCGAGGAGTTCCGCCACAGCAAATTCGTGTCCTACCGCGTGAAGGACGCCATCGTCGACTACTTCCGTGAGAAGACGGGCAAGCGACCCAACGTGCGCATCAACAAGCCCGACGTGCTGCTCAACATCCACATCGCCGAAAGCACCTGCACCCTGTCGCTCGATTCGAGCGGCGAGTCGCTCCACCGCCGCGGCTATCGCCAGGAAGCCGTCGAAGCCCCGCTGAACGAAGTGCTGGCCGCTGGCATGATTCTGATGACAGGATGGAGGGGAGAATGCGACCTCATTGACCCCATGTGCGGTTCGGGCACCATCCCCATCGAAGCGGCTCTCATCGCCCGCAACATCGCGCCAGGCGTCTTCCGTCAGGAATTTGCCTTCGAGAAATGGCCCGACTTCGACCGCGACCTCCTCGACACCATCTACAACGACGACAGCCAAGAACGTGAGTTCGCTCACAAGATATACGGATACGACAACAATCCGAAAGCCAACGAAATAGCCACCCACAACATCAAAGCGGCGGGTGTCACGAAAGACATCGTCCTGAAGCTGCAACCCTTCCAGCAATTCGAGCAGCCGCAGGAGAAATCCATCATCATCACCAACCCGCCCTACGGCGAACGCATCTCGACGGACGACCTGCTGGGCCTCTACGAGATGATAGGCGAACGCCTGAAACACGCCTTTACGGGCAACACTGCCTGGATACTCTCCTACCGCGACGAATGCTTCGACCAGATAGGCCTGAAGGCCAGCGCACGCATTCCGCTCTTCAACGGCGCCCTGGAATGCCAGTTCCGCAAGTACGAAATCTTCGACGGCAAGTACAAGGACTTCCGCGCCGAGGGTGAGGAGCTGGACAAGGAACAGCGCGAACGCCGCCCTGCCGCCCCCCACAAGAACTTCAAGCCCCGCGAACGGCGCAGCTTTGGCGACGGCGAAAAGAAAGAGTTCAGACCCCGTGGCGAGCGGAAGGACTTCGCTCCGCGTGAAAAGAAGGAGTTCAAAAAAGATTTCAAGAGCGAACGCAAACCGCGTTCGGGCGAGTCGTACCCTGAAAGGAAAAGAAGAGAACTACGCAACAACCCTAAAGACAATCTCAGTAAAAAAGATGAAAAGAATCAGTAAGAACGTGGTGGCCCTGCTGATGGCAGCAACCACCCTGCCCGGTACTCACCTTATGGCACAAGAAACTGCAACAAACGACCTGAAATACCCCACGCTGGAAGACCTCATCCCCGGCGGAGCGACCTACCGTTATGCCGAGAGCCTCTACGGCCTGCAATGGTGGGGCGACCAGTGCATCAAGCCGGGCATTGACTCCCTCGTGGCCGTCAACCCCAAGAGCGGCAAGGAGACATTGCTTACGACCCGCGAAAGCATCAACCAGGCACTCGAAGCTGAAAAGCTGGGCAAGCTGTCACACCTCTACAACGTACAGCTGCCGTGGGAAGACCAGACGAAACTTCTCATCACCTTGCCCGGCCGATACATCACTTATGACTGGAAGGCCGGAAAAACGACCGACATATTGACCTTCGACAAGCAAGCCGCCAACACGGACTATACCGTGGCAGGCGAACACGTGGCCTACACCCTGAAAAATAACCTCTACGTGGACAACAAGCAGGTGACCGACGAACCCGAAGGCATCATTTGCGGACAGAGCGTTCACCGCAACGAGTTCGGTATCTCGAAAGGTACCTTCTGGAGCCCGAAAGGCACGCTGCTGGCCTTCTACCGCATGGATGAGTCGATGGTGACCCAATATCCGCTGGTGGACATCACCGCCCGCGTGGGTGAGGTGAACAACATCCGTTACCCCATGGCCGGCATGACGAGCCACAAGGTACAGGTGGGCATCTACAACCCTGCCAACGGCCAGACCGTCTATCTGAACACGGGCGACCCCACCGACCGCTACTTCACCAACATCGCATGGGCACCCGACGAGAAGTCGCTCTTCCTCATCGAGCTGAACCGCGACCAGAACCACAGCAAGCTCTGCCAATACGACGCCGCAACAGGTGAACTGATGCAGGTGCTCATCGAGGAGACGCATCCCAAGTATGTGGAGCCGCAGAATCCCATCCAGTTCCTGCCATGGGATAGCAACAAGTTCATCTACCAGAGCCAATGCGACGGTTACAACCACCTCTATCTGTACGACCTGAAGCAACTCCACGCCATCCAACCCCAGAAGCTCACCAAAGGAGAGGTAGAGAAACTGTGGAAGACTATCGAGAAGGCCGGAAAGGGAAAGACTCCTGCCGGAGCCGCAGGTATACAGCTCACTTCGGGCGAATGGCTCGTGCAAAGCATCCTCGGCTTCAACGCTAAGAAGAAGGAAGTCATCATCGCCGCCACCAAGGAGTCGCCCCTACAGAGCAATCTGTATAAGGTGAACATCGCCAACGGCAAGCTGACTCCGATAGACAACGGACTGGGCGTGCACAACGCGCAACTCTCCGCCTCGGGTACGTACCTGCTGGACAACTGGTCGGCTCCCGACGTGCCACGCACCATCAACATCGCCTCCACCGCCAACGGCAAGGAGACCGTACGCCTGCTCACCGCCGCCAACCCCTTCGAAGGTTTCAAGATGCCCAGCGTGGAAACGGGTACCCTCAAAGCGGCCGACGGCAAGACCGACCTCTACTACCGCCTCATCAAGCCGGCCGACTTCGACCCGACCAAGAAATATCCCGCCATTGTCTATGTCTATGGCGGCCCGCACGCCCAGATGATTGTCAACAACTGGAACTACGCCGCCCGCGGCTGGGACCTCTACATAGCCAACAAGGGCTACATCCTCTTCACCGTGGACAACCGCGGCAGTTCGAACCGCGGCCTGGAGTTTGAGAACTGCACCTTCCGCCACCTCGGCATCGAGGAGGGCAAGGACCAGGTGAAAGGCGTCGAGTTCCTCCGGTCGCTGCCCTACGTGGACGGCAGCCGCATCGGCGTACACGGATGGAGCTTCGGCGGCCACATGACCACGGCCCTGATGCTGCGCTACCCCGAAATCTTCAAGGTAGGCGTGGCAGGCGGACCCGTCATCGACTGGGGCTATTATGAGGTAATGTACGGCGAACGTTATATGGACACACCGCAAACCAATCCTGAAGGTTACAAGCAGTGTAACCTGAAGAATCTGGCTCCCAACCTCAAAGGCCACCTGATGATTATCCACGACGACCACGACGACACCTGCGTGCCCCAGCACACCCTGTCGTTCATGAAAGCCTGTGTGGACGCACGTACGTATCCCGACCTCTTCATCTACCCCGGCCACAAGCACAACGTGCTGGGCCGCGACCGCGTGCATCTGCACGAGAAGATAACAAGATACTTCGAAGACTATCTGAAATACCCAGGCAGATAAACACCTTATCCGGAAGCAGATAAGCATCTTATCCGGAAACAGATAAGCACTTTATCCAGGAACAGATAAGCACTTTATCCAGCAGTAGATAAAACAACAATAATATAACTAACATCCATCATGAAAATATTACTCTTAGGCTCGGGCGGCCGCGAACATGCCCTGGCATGGAAAATAGCCCAAAGCCCCAAAGTGGAGAAGCTCTACATCGCCCCGGGCAACGCAGGCACACACGCTGCCGGCGAGAACGTGGATATCAAGGCCACGGACTTCCCCGCCATCAAGGACTTCGTCCTAAAGAACGGCGTGGAAATGATCGTAGTAGGTCCCGAAGACCCGCTGGTGAAAGGCATCTACGACTACTTTGCCGAAGACGCCGAGACACGCCACATCGCCGTGATAGGCCCTACGAAAGCCGGAGCCACGCTCGAAGGCAGCAAGGAGTTTGCCAAAGGCTTCATGCAACGCCACGGCATCCCCACCGCCCGCTACAAGAGCATCACCGCCGCCAATCTGGAAGAAGGCCTCGCCTTCCTCGAAACCCTCGAAGCTCCCTACGTGCTGAAGGCCGACGGCCTCTGCGCCGGCAAGGGCGTGCTCATCCTGCCCACACTGAACGAAGCCAAGCGCGAACTGAAGGAGATGCTGGGCGGCATGTTCGGCGATGCCAGCGCAACGGTAGTCATCGAGGAGTTCCTCAGCGGCATCGAGTGTTCCGTCTTCGTGCTGACCGACGGCAAGAACTACAAGGTACTCCCTGTAGCCAAGGACTACAAGCGCATCGGCGAGGGCGACAAGGGTCTGAACACCGGCGGCATGGGCAGCGTGACGCCCGTTCCCTTTGCCGACGACGTCTTCATGGAGAAAGTACGCACTCGCATCATTGAGCCCACCGTGAACGGCCTCATCGAGGAAGGCATCCTCTACAAAGGTTTCATCTTCCTGGGCCTCATCAACGTGAAGGGCGAGCCAATGGTCATCGAATACAACGTCCGCATGGGCGACCCCGAAACGGAAAGCGTGATGCTGCGCATCCAGAGCGACCTGGTAGACCTGCTTGAAGGCGTGCGCGACGGTAATCTCGACACCAAGGAACTGGTTCTCGACCCACGTACGGCCGCCTGCGTGATGCTCGTCAGCGGCGGATACCCCGAAGCCTACGAGAAGGGCAAGGTGATGACCGGCCTGGAACAGGCAACCGCTACGGACAGTATCCTCTTCCACGCCGGTACAGCGCTGAAGGACGGACAGGTGGTAACCAACGGCGGACGCGTTATTGCCGTCTGCTCGTACGGCAACACCAAGGAAGAAGCCCTGCAGAAGAGCTACCACGTGGCCGACCTGATCAGCTTTGAGAAGAAGTACTTCCGCCGCGACATCGGCTTCGACCTGTAACCCCTCGTTAAAGCATGAGGCGTCAACGTTTTCAGAATAAAGTGGCCACAGGCAGGTTCATCCTGCCTGCCGCTTTGTTGATTTCCGCAATCTGCTGGACGGTAATTGTTACGCTGTTGCCTGACGCAGGTACGGAAGGCCCCAACTGGCCGCTTTGGCTCAAGGAAACAAGCAACTGGCTTCCCCAAGGCATCTTCCCGTCGTTGCTCGGTTTTGCCCTGTACGTCCTGACAACGTTCTTTCTGATCAACCTGAACAACATTTTCGCCATCATCCGTATCCGAACTTCCATTCAGAGTTTTCTTTTCCTACTTTTGGCCACCGCATTCCCGCAACTCTACGACGAATTGCCCGGATTACTGGTCGGCCTCAGTTTTCTCACGGCCTTCTACCAGCTGTTTGGCAGTTACCGCCAGGAAAGGTCTTCGGGGGCCTTGTTCAATACCTTTGCATTTGCGGGCATCGCCAGTCTGTTCGTTCCCCAGAGCCTGCTGCTTGTCCCTCTGCTCTGGATCGGTGCAGCCAGTTTCCAGTCGCTCAATCTGAAAAGCCTGCTTGCCTCGATCATCGGCTTCATCCTGCCGTGGTGGATACTGCTGAGCTGCACCGTGCTGACGGGCAGCACCCACACATTCTTCCACCAACTGTTCGACGAAACACGCCTGTTCCGTCCCGTCGGTTACGGTCTCGAATCCTGGATGGTGTTTCCATTCGGATTTCTCTTCCTGCTCTTCGCCGCCAGTGCCTTCCACTACTTCTTCAACGGATACGAAGACAAAATCCGCACACGGGCCTATCTGTATTTTCTGATTCTCTTCGGTGCCTGCCTCTTTGTCGGCATCGGACTGCAGCCCTATCTGCTGACAGCGTTCTGCCCCTTGTTGCTGATTATCGTCAGTATGCTGGCAGGCCATCTGTTTGCACTCACTAGCAATAAACTTTCCAACGCATTTTTTGTTATTTCCCTGATTGGAATTTCAGTTATGTTTGTTTATCACGTATGGATGCTTTTATAGACTCGCTCATACAGCTCCTCATCGACTGGGGATACGCAGGCCTCTTCCTGTCGGCACTGCTGGCAGGCAGCATCCTGCCCTTCAGCTCCGAACTGGTGCTCGTCGCCCTGGTCAAGCTGGGCCTGAGCCCGACGCTCTGCGTGCTCTCAGCCGCCGTGGGCAATACGGTAGGCGGGCTGACGTGCTACTACATGGGCCGGTTGGGCAAGACGGAATGGATCGAGAAGTATTTCAAGGTGAAGCAGGAGAAAGTGGAGCGTATGATGCGCTTCCTCCAGGGAAAAGGCGCGCTGATGGCCTTCTTCGCTTTCCTTCCGTTCGTGGGCGAGGCCATTGCCATCGCCTTGGGATTCATGCGCAGCAACTTCGTGCTGACCACCCTCTCCATGTTTGCCGGAAAGCTGCTCCGCTACATTGCCATGCTGTGGGCACTCCAAGGGGCCATTTCGGCAGTAGGCATCTGACTATTCATATAGGGAAAAAGAACTATGCAAAGAATCATTGAACAGACCGAAGACGGCAGCGCCACGCTCTACGTGCCCGAACTGAACGAGCATTACCACTCCGTAAAAGGCGCCCGCACCGAATCGCAGCACATCTTCATCGACATGGGGCTGAAGGCCTCCGCCGCCCCCTGTCCGCACATCCTCGAAGCAGGCTTCGGCACCGGCCTGAACGCCCTGCTCACCCTGCAGGAGGCCGAACGCACCGGACGGCCCGTCCGCTACACCGGTATCGAACTCTATCCGCTGGCCTGGACCGAAGTGGAAGCCCTGCACTACAGCGACGACCCGCGCCTGTGCCTCCTGCACGAAGCGCCGTGGGAAGAGGAAGTCTGCCTGACACCCACCTTCCGCCTGCTGAAGCTGCGCCGCGACCTGACCTCGTGGCAGGCCGACGACGAACGCCCGCCCCTGCGCTGCGACGTGGTCTACTTCGACGCCTTCGCCCCCGAAAAACAACCCGCCCTCTGGACACCCGCCGTCTTCCGCAACCTCTACCGCTGCCTCACGCCCGGCGGCATCCTGACCACCTATTGCGCCAAGGGCGCCGTGCGCCGCCTGATGCAGGACATCGGCTTCCGCATGGAGCGCCTCCCCGGCCCCCCGGGAGGAAAGCGGGAGATACTGCGCGCCACGAAGCCGAACGATGTTCCAGAAAATATGCCTGAACTTTACCGTTAATTAACACATTCTTCGTATCTTTGTGCGTTTTCCAAAAGATTTTAACAGAAAAATGAAGAGAATACATACGATATGGATGCTCGTCCTCCTGCTCGCCGCCTGCAAACCGGGAGGAGAAAAGAAGGCGGACACCCCGGACGACAAGTCGGTCATCACCGTCAGCATCGAACCCTTGCGCTACTTCACCGAAGCCATCGCCGGCGACCGCTTCGACGTGGTCAGCATGGTGCCCAAAGGGAGCAGCCCCGAGACTTACGACCCCACACCCGCCCAGCTGATGTCGCTCTCGCAGAGTACGGCCTACCTGCGCATCGGCTTCATCGGCTTTGAACAGACGTGGATGGACCGCCTGACGGACAACGCCCCGCACCTGCAAATCTTCGACACCTCGCACGGCATCGATCTCATCTTCCCCGACGGACTGCCCGAAGAGGAACCGCACGCCGCCGAAGACGGCCATGCCCACCACGGCCCCGAGCCACACATCTGGAACTCGCCCGCCAATGCCCGTATCATCGCGACCAACGTGTTCAAGGCCCTCTGCACCCTCGACACCAAGCACCGCGACGACTACCTGGCACGCTACGACAGCCTCTGCACCGTCATCGACCGCACCGACAGCCTCTGCCGCCAGATGCTCGCCCAGCCCGGAGCCGACCATGCCTTCATGATCTACCATCCCGCCCTCAGCTACCTGGCCCGCGACTACGGCCTGCTGCAGCTCTCCATCGAGGACGGAGGCAAGGAACCCTCACCCGCCCACCTGAAGGAGCTCATCAATGCCTGCCGCGAAGAGAATATCCACGTCATCTTCGTGCAGCCCGAGTTCGACCGCCGCAACGCCGAGCTCATCGCCCGGCAGACAGGCACCCGCGTGGTGGACATCAACCCCCTGGCCTACGACTGGGAAGCAGAGATGCTGAAAACGGTTCGTGAATTGATAATGGATAATTGATAATGGATAATTATCCTCAATCACCAACTATCCATTCTCCATTATCAATTCTCAATTATCAATTATGCAAACTCTCATCGAAATACAGCACCTCAACGCCGGATACGACGGACGCACCGTCTTGCGCGACGTCGACCTCACCGTCTACGACCGTGACTTCCTGGGCATCATCGGTCCCAACGGAGGCGGAAAGACGACACTCATCCGTTGCATCCTCGGCCTGCTGAAACCCCAAAGCGGCACTATTGCCTTCCATCCGCAACGTCCTGCGGACAGCCACGCGTCGCTCACCATCGGTTACCTGCCCCAGTATGCCAGCATCGACCGCAAGTTCCCCATCACCGTCCAGGAGGTCATCCTCTCCGGCCTGAGCAGCCGCAAGGGCCTCAGCGCACGCTATACCGCCGACGAGCGCGAGCGAGCCGCCCGCGTCATCGCCCGCATGGGACTGGAAGGCATGGAGCAGAAGGCCATCGGCGCCCTGAGCGGCGGACAGCTGCAACGCGCCCTGCTGGGACGCGCCATCGTCTCCGACCCCGAAGTGGTCATCCTCGACGAGCCCGCCACCTATCTGGACCGCCGTTTCGAAGCCCGCCTCTACGAGCTGCTGGCCGAAATCAACCGCGACTGCGCCATCATCCTCGTCAGCCACGACATCGGCACCGTGCTCCAGCAGGTGAAGTCCATCGCCTGCGTCAACGAGACGCTCCACTACCACCCCGACACGGGCATCACGGGTGAGTGGCTGGAACAGAACTTCAACTGTCCCATCGAGCTGCTGGGCCACGGCAACCTGCCCCATCGCATCCTGGGCAAGCACTGCCACGACTAAGATTTCAGGTTTCAGGAATGTAGGGACGCACCGTGGTGCGTCCGTTTTCCATTTCGCCGTCCGGGGCATTCGGACGCACCGTGGTGCGTCCCTACATCGAGGGTACGGCGCAAAAAAAAGGGGCCGAAGCCCCTTTTTTAATGGAGAATGGAAAATGGAGAATGAATTTTCAATTATCAATTATCAATTCTCCATTTATAGCGGGCTTCCGCCTTCGCCCTCGTCGTCGCCGCCGGGTTCCGGTTCGGGCGTGGGTTCGGGGTCGGTAGAGCCGTCAGAGGGAGTGCCGGAGGTGCTCTGCCCGATGGTCTTCTTCAGGCGAATGACGATGGCGTTCACGTCGTCGATGACTTTGCCCAGGGCGGTGCGCACGTCGGCGTCGTCGGTCACCATCTCGTTCACCGCGTAGAGGGCGTTGATGGCCTTGGCCAGGGCGTTGAAGGCGTCGTCGGTGACGGGGCGCAGGGTCTTCATGCTCCACGACTGGGCGCGGTCGCGCTCGGCGGCCGAGCGTTTCAGGTAGATGGTGTTGAAGGCGGTGTTCGCGGCCTCCAGCTCGTCGGGCGCGTCGGCCAGGCCGATGGCGGCCAGTGCGGCGACGTAAGGCTCCTGGCGGAGCTTCTCGACGAGGTCGGTCAGCAGCGCCGTTTCCGAAGCGTAGTCCACTTCGGCCACGCGTCCGGCCTCACGGAAGGCGAAGGCGAGCGTGGAGCCTGCCTTCTGCTTGTCGGCGTCGGGCTGGAAGTCGGCGTAGGCCTGAATGACTTGCTTGTAGAAGTAAAACAGTTGGTCGCGCGCGCGGTCGGCGGCGGCTATTTCGGACGTTTCCAGATAGCCTTTGTCGGGCTGGAAGCATTCCAGCTCGTTGGCCACGGCGGCGGCGAAGGCGGCGCGCTGGGCGGCGAAGCCACGGGCCTCGGCCACGTCCTGGGGGATGGCGGCGAGTGCATCGGTGGCGAACTGGGTGTGCTGCGCGTTGCGGGCATTCTGTCGCGAGAAGTCATAGATAATTTCTTTCATACACTTTTATTTTGATGGTTAAACAATAAGTTCCCGCTTCGGGAAAGCGTCCCCACGACGTCGGCAAGGTTTCCAGCTCCGGGAAAACGCCCCCACGACGTCGGCAAGGTTTCCAGCTCCGGGAAAACGTCCCCACGACGTCGGAAGGGTTTCCAGCTTCGGGAAAGCGTCCCCACGACGTCGGGAAGGTTTCCAGCTCCGGGAAAGCGTCACGGCTCGGGGATGGCTACGATGTTGTAATTATTCCAGCCGGGTACTTGCTTGTAGGCATTTTCAGAGCCTGACGGCACCCGGATTTCCGTGAGGGCGTAGCATTTATAGAAAATATCTGTGCCTTTCAGGCTAGGCGGCGTCGCAGACAGGCAGGTGATGGAGACAAGCTTGCCGCAGCCGGAGAATGCGTTCCCTCTGATCTCCGTCAGCGATGCCGGGAGTTCGATGGAGGTGAGGTTATTGCAATTCACGAATGCATCGATACCGAGGACCGTGACACCTTGAGGCAGCTTGGCAGTCGTGAGGGGGACAGGGTCTGCGTAAAGCATTTTAACGTATCTCAAGTTATTTATATTATAGGTGGCACCCGCAAGGTCGAGAGTCCGCAATGTCCATTCGTTCCGTCTGATGGCATTCCAGTCGGCGCCGTTCAGGGTGCCGCCCGTCACGGTGATGGTGGTCAGGTCGGTGCGGCTGCCTATCAGCTTGGCGAGCTGGCCTTCGGAGACATTGCCAAGTGTTATTTGGGTGCAGGCGACGGGGATGCGCCCGATGGTGGTGCTGCCCTTCTTGTTGTCCAGCATCACGAGGATTTCGCCTGTGGCTGCGCCGCTCGTTATGTCGGCGGGGGCGGTGACGGTGAGGGTGAACTTGGTGCTGGTGGCGCGGGTCTGGGTGATGTCAACTGTCCAGCCCTCGGGAGCCACGACGAAGAGGTTGTCCGTGGTGAAGTCGGCACTACCCTCGGCGGTGCATTCTATTGTCTTTGTTTCGTCGTAGAGCAGGGAGAGGCTCGTAGGATTGAACGTCAGGCTGATGCCCGTGTAGCGTGGCACTTGGAAGGTGCCGCCGTTGTTGGCCAGCTTGAAGATTACGTAGTCGGCGTTCGAAGTATAGTCGATGCTTTTAAAGAAGCTGTCGCCTTTCGGGCCCGTATCGCCCGTGTCACCTTTCTCGCCGTCCTCGCCGCTGACGCGCGTCCAGGTCTTGCCGCCGTCCACGCTCAGGTAGATGGCGTCGGGCTCGATGTCTTTGTTCTGCGAGTCGGTGGTGATTTGCTGTTCGCTGAGCTTCGCGCCCGTGGCCAGTTGGGGCAGCGGGGCATCGTCGCCGTCGGAGCCGGGTTCGCCTTGCTCGCCCTGCGTGCCGTTGGCGCGGATGGGGTTGCCGTCGGTGTCGGTCAGGAGCTCGCCGTTCAGCGTCCAGTACCAGTTGCCGTCGTCGGCTTGCGTGGCGCCTATCTGCGGGGTGTCACCCTTGTCACCCTTGTCGCCCTTCGTGCCGTGGTAGATGGTGATGGCGGGCGTGTTCAGGAAGCTGATGGTGAAGCCCACTTCCACGCCGTCCTTCACGACGGGCGTCACGGCGGTGATGTAGTCCGTCGTGCTGAGCAGCGTCTGTAGGGCTTGGATGTTGGTGTTCGTTTCCGCCTGCCAGGCTTCGAGGGCGGCGATGCGCGCAGCCTGTGCGGCCAGTTCTTCGGTGTTTTGGTTCACTTGCTCCCAAAGTTCGGAGTCGTCGTACTTGCAGGCCGCGAAGGTCAGCGCGGCGAGCAGGAGGAGGGTTAAGGTCTTTCTTGCTTTCATATAGTTGTCCGATTAAAATTGGTTCTCATAGCATTTGCCGGGGGAGGCGGACGCACCGTGGTGCGTCCCTACAACGAGTGCGTGTTGCAAATGTAATAAAACACGTCGTTTAATCAAGCAAAAAAACGAGTTTTTCTGTAAAAAAAGTTCCTTGTACCACGGGACGCAATCTTTAACCTATCCTAATATTCGCCCGCAGGGGTGCGTATTTAAATACGAAATACTTATCTTTCGATAAGACAGGATGCGGCTCAGCAATAAAAATTAAGCAAGCTAATTTTGTATTGCTTTCGCCTTTCGCTATCTTTGCCACGTTTTTATAAAAACTCGCAGATTATAACGTTATATCATCTACACAACTGAATGAAACAGTACAAGTTCGTCAACAACCTGACAGGTTGGATTACTTTCCTCATCGCGGCCACGGTCTACTGCCTGACCATCGAGCCGACCGCCAGTTTCTGGGACTGCCCGGAATTCATCACCACCGGTTATAAACTGGAAGTGGGACACCCGCCCGGAGCACCGTTCTTCATGCTCGTGGCCAACTTCTTCTCGCTCTTCGCCTCCGGCCCCTCGGAAGTGGCACGGATGGTGAACTACATGAGCGCGCTGATGAGCGGCGCCTGCATCCTGTTCCTGTTCTGGAGCATCACGCACCTGGTGCGCAAGCTGGTGGTGAAGGACGAAAACCACATCACCCGCGGACAGATGGCCACCATCATGGGTAGCGGCGTAGTGGGCGCGCTGGCCTACACGTTCAGCGACACGTTCTGGTTCTCGGCCGTCGAGGGCGAGGTATATGCGTTCTCGTCGCTGTTCACCGCCATCGTGTTCTGGCTCATCCTGAAGTGGGAAGACGTGGCCGACCAGCCCCATTCCGACCGCTGGCTCATCCTGATAGCCTATCTGACGGGCCTCAGCATCGGCGTCCACCTGCTGAACTTGCTCTGTCTGCCCGCCATCGTGCTGGTATATTACTATAAGAAAGTGCCTAACGCCAACGCCCGTGGCTCGCTGCTGGCACTCATCGGCTCTGCCGTGCTGGTAGCCGTGGTGCTCTACGGCATCGTGCCGGGCATCGTAAAAGTGGGCGGATGGTTCGAACTGCTGTTCGTCAACACGCTGGGCATGCCGTTCAACACGGGCGTCATCGTCTACATCATCCTGCTGGCCGCCTGCCTCATCTGGGGCGTGTACGAGAGCTATACGGAGAAAGACAAAATGCGTATGGCCATTTCGTTCGTCCTGACCATCGCCATGCTGGGCATCCCGTTCTACGGACACGGAGCAGGTGCCGTAGTCATCGGCATCATCGTCATCGCCCTGCTGTGGCTCTACCTCAACCCGAAGACGCAGGACCGCCTGAAAGAAAAATATCGCGTCAGCGCCCGCACGCTGAACACCGCCTTGCTGTGCACCATGATGATGGTCATCGGCTACTCGTCGTACGCCCTCATCGTCATCCGCTCCACGGCCAACACGCCGATGGACCAGAACTCGCCCGAAGACATCTTTACGCTGGGCGAATACCTGGGCCGCGAGCAGTATGGCACACGCCCGCTGTTCTACGGACCCGCCTACACTTCGAAGGTAGCCCTCGACGTGAAGGACGGCTATTGCCAGCCGCGCATCTCGTACAACGGCACCAAGTTCATCCGCAAGGAGAAAGCTACGCCCGACGAGAAAGACTCATACATCGAGATACCCGGACGCGTCGACTACGAATATGCACAGAACATGCTCTTCCCCCGCATGTACAGCAGCGCTCACACCCAGCAGTATGAAGCCTGGCAGGACGTCAAGGGTTACGAAGTGCCCTACGACCAGTGTGGCGAAATGATCATGGTGAAGATGCCTACGCAGTGGGAGAACATCAAATTCTTCTTCTCCTACCAGCTGAACTGGATGTACTGGCGCTACTTCATGTGGAACTTTGTGGGCCGACAGAACGACATCCAGGGCTTCGGCGAGATAGAGCACGGCAACTGGATTACGGGCATCGACTTCATCGACAACCTGCTCATAGGCGACCAGACTCTGCTCCCCACCGACCTGAAGGAGAACAAGGGACACAACGTGTTCTACGGTCTGCCGTTGCTGCTCGGCATCATCGGCCTGCTGTGGCAAGCCTACCGCGGACAGAAGGGCATCCAGCAGTTCTGGATCGTGTTCTTCCTGTTCTTCATGACGGGTATCGCCATCGTGCTCTACCTGAACCAGACGCCCAGCCAGCCGCGTGAACGCGACTACGCCTACGCCGGTTCGTTCTACGCCTTTGCCATCTGGATCGGCATGGGTGTCGCCGGTCTCATCCAGCTGCTGAGCAAGTGGATGCGAGGCAAATCCGCCGCCCAAGCCGAAACATCGGGCGAAAGTGAGGAAGCTCCCGAACTGAAACCCTCGCTGGCCGTTGCCCTCATCGTCTCCGTCGTCTGCCTCCTCATCCCCATCCAGATGGCCAGCCAGACCTGGGACGACCACGACCGCAGCGACCGCTACATGGCACGCGATTTCGGGCAGAACTACCTGATGTCTCTCCAGGAGAGCGGCAACCCCATCATCTACACCAATGGCGACAACGATACTTTCCCCCTGTGGTACAACCAGGAGACCGAAGGCTTCCGCACTGACGCCCGCACCTGTAACCTGTCGTACCTCAACACCGACTGGTACATCGACCAGATGAAGCGTCCGGCCTACGACTCGCCGTCGCTCCCCATCACCTGGGACCGCATGGACTACGTCGAGGGAACCAACGAATACATCACCGTCCAGCCCGAATACAAGAAGAGCATCGACGCCCTCTACGCGCAAGCCGAAAAAGAAGCTCTCGCAGGCAACCCCGAAGCCAAGATCAACGTGCAGAAGGAATTCGGTGAAAACCCCTACGAGCTGAAGAACATCCTGAAGTACTGGGTACGCAACAAGAACAAGGAACTGCAAGTAATCCCCACGGACAGCATGGTCATCAAGGTGGACAAGGAAGCCGTACGCCGCAGCGGCATGTTGCTGCCGGGCGACTCCATCCCCGACTACATGCCTATCAAGCTCCGCACCAAGGATTCGCAGGGCAACTACCATCCCAAGCGCGCCCTCTACAAGAGCGAGCTGATGATGCTCGAAATGCTGGCCGAAGCCAACTGGGAGCGTCCCATCTACATCGCCGTCAGCGTAGGACAGGAGAACCAGCTCGGCTTGGACAACTACTTCATCCAGGAAGGTCTCGCCTACCGCTTCACCCCCTTCGACACGAACAAGACCGGCGTGAAGATAGACAGCGAAAAGATGTACGACAACCTGATGAAAAAGTTCAAGTTCGGCGGCATCGACAAGCCCAGCATCTATATCGACGAGAATGCCATGCGCATGTGCTACTCGCACCGCCGCATCTTCGCACAACTTATCGGACAACTCCTGGCCGAAGGCAAGAACGACAAGGCACGCGCCGCACTGGAGTATGCCGAGAAGATGATTCCGGCCTGCAACGTGCCTTACGACTGGCAGAACGGCTCCCTCCAGATGGCCGAAGCTTGGTACAAGCTGGGCGAAATGGAGAAAGGCGACCACATCGCCCAAGCCCTTGCCGACAAGGCCGTGGAATACATGACCTGGTACATGAGCCTCGACGAAGGCCGCTTCATGATTTCCAGCCGCGAATTCGAGTACCACTGGGCACTCCTCAGCGAAGAAGTCAAGAAAATGGAGCAATACAAGTCGCCGTTGGCCGAAACCTATCGCGCCAAGTTGGAAGAACTGTATGAGATGTATGTAAACAGAATGAAAAGGTAAATTAGCGGTAAGCAGTGAGTGGTGAGCACTCCATCCGGAGGACACTCATCACTCACTACTCCACCACTAACCGTTAACCACTAATCACACTACCACCGTGTTTATCGAGCAACCTCCCGAACTGTTTCGAAAACTCTATCCCAGCGCCCTGTGGCGGATGAACCCCAACGAGAAAGCCGTCTACCTGACTTTCGACGACGGGCCTATCCCCGTAGTCACGCCCTGGGTACTCGATCTGTTGGACCAACACAACATCAAAGCCACCTTCTTCATGGTGGGCGACAACATCCGAAAACACCCTGAAGAATTCCGCATGGTTGTAGAGCGTGGCCACCGCATCGGCAACCACACCTTCAATCACATCCGCGGCTTCAGCCGCAAATATTTCACCTCCTACAGCTACCTGGAGAATACGGAAGAGGCGCACGACTTCATGCTCTCCATCTGCGATCCCGAAACGACCGACAAAGCCCTCCACCCTCTCCTGTTCCGTCCGCCTCATGGCCATATGGGATGGGCGCAATACATGCTACTGAAGCGCAAGTACAAAATCGTCATGTGGGATCTCGTCACCCGCGACTACAGCAAGAAGCTCCGCGGCCCGCAAGTTCTGGCCAACGTCATGCGCTACGCCCGCAACGGCTCCATCATCACTTTCCACGACTCCCTCAAGTCGTGGGACAGCGGCAATCTGCAATATGCCCTCCCCCGCGCCCTCAACTTTCTGGAGGAAGAAGGGTATACGTTCAAGCTGCTGTAAGCAAAACTATGTTTTTCTTCGAAGAAAGCAGTGTTTTCCCCCCAAGAAAGCAATGCTTTCCTTACCACAAAAAAATAGAAGCAAAATGAGAAAACGACCAATGACCACCTGACACAGTGCTTTCTGGTCATCTGACACAGTGCTTCCTGACCTCCTCATACAGTGCTTTATCAGACCATAACGAAGCACTGTGTCGCCCCCCAACAAAGCACTGTATCAGAACGGACGCCACAACGGGCAGGAAAGACAAAGGAACGAAGAGTGCAGACGCGCAGGTACATGTCTTAAATCTCCTTAACAAAAGGCACGTAAGTCACTTTTTATTTGTTATTTTGCATCAAATTTAGGTGTGCTGTGCCCTAATTGTCCGCAAGCACACCCCATAGGCCGGATTTTCGATGAATACACTCACTATAACAACCTGTCCATTGTGCGGCGGAAACCATTTGGAAAGGACGCTTACCTGTGTAGACCACTATGCTACAGGCGAAGTCTTCCATTTGTGCCGTTGTCAAGATTGCGGTTTCCTTTTCACGCAAGACTTCCCGACAGAAGCTGAAATCGGCCGTTATTACGAAACTCCAGACTATATTTCCCATTCGGATACGAAGAAGGGTGCCATGAACCGCATCTATCACTGGGTGCGTCACTACATGCTGAAGCGAAAGGCAAAGCTGGTGATGCGTGTCACCCACCGCAAGGACGGACACCTGCTTGACATCGGTACGGGTACGGGCTATTTCGCCGATACGATGAAGCGGCTGGGATGGCAAGTAGAAGCTGTGGAGAAGAATGCCTCCGCCCGCGAATTCGCCAAGGCGCATTTCGGACTGGAGGTACAACCGGAAACAGCCCTGAAAGACTATGCGTCGGGAAGTTTCGACGTCATCACGCTTTGGCACGTATTGGAGCATCTGGAGCATCTGGACGAGACATGGGAAACTCTGAACACCTTGCTGACAGACAAGGGAATGCTGCTGGTAGCAGTTCCTAACTGTTCTTCGTACGATGCCCGCAAATATGGAGCCTACTGGGCTGCCTACGATGTACCCCGACACCTGTGGCACTTCACTCCCTCTACCATCCAGCAGTTTGCTTCGAAGCATGGTTTCATCATGTCCGAACGCCATCCGATGCCGTTCGACGCGTTCTACGTGTCCATGCTTTCCGAGCGTTACATGAATCGTTCGCTCCCTTTCCTGCGCGGGATGCTGACGGGGACACTGGCATGGTTCAGTTCGTTGGTACATAAAGAGCGCAGCAGTTCAATGATCTATGTATTCAGAAAAAAGAGTCTATGAAGTCCAAGCCTACCCATCACACGACCTCCCTCTTTGACATGCAGTTTGTCACTTCCTGCATCAGTACGACATTGGTTCTGCTGTTGTTGGGCATGGTGGTATTTTTCGTGCTGGCTGCCCACAACCTGTCAGTGTATGTAAAAGAGAATATCAACTTCTCGATCGTCATCAGCGACGACATGAAGGAGCGCGACATCCTACGCCTGCAAAAGAACTTGAATAAGGAACCTTTCGTGAAGAGTACCGAATACATTTCCAAGAAACAGGCGCTGGAGGAACAGACCGAAGCAATGGGCACCGATCCGCAAGAATTTCTGGGCTATAACCCCTTCTCGGCCTCCATCGAAGTGAAGTTGAAGTCGGCCTATGCCAACACGGACAGCATTGCCAAAATAGAAAAGCAGATTCGAAAGAATACCGATATACAGGACGTGCTTTATCAAAAAGAATTGGTAAATGCGGTAAACGACAACATCCGCAAGATCAGCCTGCTGCTGCTAGGTCTCGCCGTCATACTGGCCCTGATATCATTTGCACTGATCAACAACACTATACGATTGGCTGTTTACTCCAAACGTTTTCTGATACACACCATGAAGCTGGTGGGAGCCAACTGGAGCTTCATCCGACGCCCCTTCTTGCGTCGCAACTTCTGGACAGGCGTATTGGCGGCAGCTTTGGCCGACGGCCTTCTGTGGGGTGCCGCTACCTGGCTGGTAGAAAAGGAGCCTGAACTGGTAAAAGTCGTCACCCCCCAAATCATGCTGCTGGTATCAGTAGCCGTATTGCTTTTTGGCGTGCTTATCACATGGTTATGCGCCCTTTTCTCGGTCAATAAATACCTCCGCATGAAAGCAGGTGCGCTTTATCGCATTTAAGATCAGTCTGACAATAAAAAAAGATTTAAGAATATGGATAAGAAAAAGTTTGCTTTCGACAAGACCAACTTCCTTTTATTGGCTATCGGTATGGTGGTTGTCATCATCGGTTTCCTGCTGATGACAGGCCCCTCTTCCACTCCGACACACTTTGAGCCGGACATTTTCAGTGTGCGCCGCATCAAAGTGGCCCCAGTCGTATGTCTGTTAGGCTTTGTGTTCATGATATACGCCGTACTGCGCAAACCCAAGACTGAGGAAAACGAAAAAACAACAAACGAATAATTGAAAGAATAAGAAAAGATGGAATGGTTTGAAGCACTGATCCTTGGACTTCTTCAAGGACTGACAGAATACCTGCCGGTGAGCAGCAGTGGACATTTGGCCATAGGTTCGGCACTGTTCGGCATCGAAGGAGAGGAAAACCTGGCTTTTACCATCGTGGTGCATGTTGCCACGGTGTTCAGCACACTGGTTATTCTATGGAAGGAAATCGACTGGATATTCAAGGGATTGTTTAAGTTTCAGATGAACGACGAAACCCGTTATGTCATCAACATCATCATCTCAATGATACCGATTGGCATCGTGGGCGTATTCTTCAAGGACGAAGTAGAGGCCATCTTTGGCTCAGGCCTGCTGGTGGTAGGATGTTGCCTACTGCTGACAGCAGTTCTGCTGACCTTCTCCTATTATTACAAACCCCGCCAGAAGGCTGAAATTTCGAAGAAAGACGCTTTCATTATCGGCTTGGCACAGGCTTGCGCCGTACTCCCTGGCCTTTCGCGTTCGGGCAGTACCATCGCCACAGGTCTTTTGCTGGGTGATGACAAGGCCAAGCTAGCCCAATTCTCTTTTCTGATGGTCATCCCTCCCATCTTGGGTGAGGCACTGCTCGACGGCATGAAGTTGATGAAAGGCGAAGCCATTGCGGGCGACATACCTGCCCTGTCGCTGATAATCGGCTTTGTGGCTGCTTTCGTGTCGGGTTGTTTGGCCTGCAAGTGGATGATCAACATCGTAAAGAAAGGCAAATTGGTGTATTTCGGTATCTATTGCGCTATTGCTGGTGCACTGACGTTGATACTGAATCTACTTGGATGATTATTATTAAGATAAGATAAAGAAACGTGAATTTCAAGAAAGGAGAAGTCTTATACCTGAACAAGCCGCTAGGCTGGACGTCATTCAAAGTGGTGGGGCACGTACGCTACCACATCTGCCGACGCCTGGGCGTAAAGAAGTTGAAAGTGGGACATGCCGGCACGCTCGACCCCCTGGCTACAGGAGTCATGATTGTATGCACAGGCAAGGCCACGAAACGGATTGAAGAGTTTCAGTACCACACAAAGGAGTACATCGCCACCATCCGGCTGGGCGCCACGACTCCATCCTACGACCTGGAACACGAGATAGATGCCGTCTACCCTACGGAGCACATCACCCACGAGCTGGTGGAAGAGACACTGAAACGTTTTGTCGGCGAGATACAACAGATACCTCCCGCTTTCTCTGCCTGTATGGTGAACGGCAAGCGCGCCTATGACCTAGCGCGTAAGGGTGAGGACGTGGAGTTGAAGCCCAAGTTGCTCGTAATCGACGAGATAGAGCTGCTGGAATGCAATTTGCCTGAAATAAAAGTACGTGTGGTATGCAGCAAAGGTACCTATATCCGTGCCCTGGCCCGCGACATCGGCGAAGCACTGAACAGCGGCGCCCACCTGACAGCCTTGGAACGTACACGCGTAGGGGATGTCCGTATTGAGGACTGCCTCAATCCGCTCGACTTCAAAGACTGGATCAATGCACAGGAGATAGAGACAGATACAGAAGAGGAACAATAAAATCAACCCAATATAAAAGAAAGGAAAGATATGAAACTGTCGCAATTCAAATTCAAGCTTCCTGAGGAAAGGATCGCTTTACATCCCACCAAGTACAGGGATGAGTCGCGTCTGATGGTGCTGCACCGCAAGACAGGGGAAATAGAACATCGGATGTTCAAGGACATATTGGACTATTTCGACGACAAGGACGTGTTTGTATTCAACGACACCAAAGTATTCCCCGCCCGCCTGTACGGCAACAAAGAGAAAACAGGAGCCCGTATCGAAGTATTCCTGTTGCGCGAGCTGAATGAAGAACTGCGTTTGTGGGACGTACTCGTCGACCCTGCCCGCAAGATACGTATCGGAAATAAGCTCTACTTTGGAGACGACGATTCAATGGTAGCCGAAGTCATTGATAACACCACTTCACGTGGACGTACCCTGCGCTTCCTTTACGACGGCCCGCACGATGAATTCAAGAAGGCACTCTACGCATTAGGAGAAACTCCACTGCCTCATAGCATCATCAACCGTCCTGTAGAACCAGAAGACGCCGAACGTTTCCAATCTATCTTTGCCCGCCACGAAGGTGCCGTAACGGCTCCAACAGCCAATCTGCACTTCAGCCGCGAGTTGATGAAACGCATGGAAATCAAAGGAATAGACTTTGCGTACATCACACTTCACGCAGGTTTAGGCAATTTCCGCGAAATCGATGTGGAAGATCTGACGAAGCACAAAACAGACTCTGAGCAGATGATTGTAGATCAGGAAGCCGTAAATATCGTGAATCGTGCCAAGGACCTGAACAAGCAAGTGTGTGCTGTAGGCACAACCGTAATGCGTGCTATCGAAAGTACCGTCAGCACCGACGGCCATCTGAAGACTTACGACGGTTGGACAAATAAGTTCATTTTCCCGCCCTATGATTTTACGGTAGCCAATGCAATGGTATCTAATTTCCACATGCCACTTTCTACTCTGCTGATGATTGTGGCCGCTTTCGGAGGATATGAACAGGTGATGAATGCTTACGACGTAGCTCTAAAAGAAGAGTACCGTTTCGGTACCTATGGTGACGCTATGCTTATTACAGATAAATAATCATTTAATGGAGGATTCTTCATTTATATATTATTTAGGTCTGGGTACCAATCTCGGCAATAAAGAGCAGAATCTTCGCGATGCTGTTCAGAAGATAGAAGAGCGGATAGGGAAAGTAGTTTCCCTGTCCGCTTTTTACGCAACTGTCCCTTGGGGATTTGACTCTGCAAACGGTTTTCTGAATGCAGCCTGTCGAGTTGATACATCCCTGCATCCCTTACAAGTTCTGGAAAGTACACAAGCGATAGAGTACAAAATGGGACGTAGAGGTAAATCTGTAGACGGTATTTATCATGACCGTATCATTGACATTGATCTGCTAATTTGCCTAGATATATCGGGCAGAGAAGTACTCATGGACACTCCGCAACTGAAGTTACCTCACCCATTGATACATCTCCGCGATTTTGTAATGAAACCACTAAAAGAAATAGCTCCTGAGCTGACATATTCAATCTTATCAAAACAAAAAGAAAATGAGAAAAATAGGATTGTTCATCCTGCTTCTATGGGTTATACTGTGTATAAAAGCCCAAGAGAAGAATGAATTTACCGTATTGCAATGGAACATCTGGCAGGAAGGTACGCAGGTAAAGGGAGGATATGACGCCATTGTGGACGAGATAGTCCGCCTGAAACCCGACTTTGTAACACTCAGTGAAGTAAGGAATTATAAGAATACCCGCTTTTGCGACCGTATCGTCCAATCGTTGAAACAACGAGGCGAAATTTATTATTCCTTTTTCAGCTATGATTCGGGACTGCTGAGCCGTTATCCCATTACCGATTCGCTGACCGTTTTCCCCTTGAAGGACGACCACGGGAGCATTTACAAGATGGTAAGTTCCATCCACGGGCATTGGATAGCTGTCTATACGGCCCATCTGGACTACCTGAGCGATGCCTATTACAACGTACGCGGTTATGATGGCTCCACCTGGAAGGAAATCCCCATTCCGCAGACGGTGTGCGAAGTGTTGCAGGTGAACGACGCTTCCCTGCGCGACGACGCTATCCGCAACTTCATCGCCGAAGCGAAGAAAGACATTGCCGAAGGGACCATCGTGATATTGGGCGGCGACTTCAACGAGCCGTCACACCTCGACTGGACGCGCGAGACAAAAGACCTCTTCGACCACAACGGCCTGATTGTGCCCTGGACGGTTCCCCTGCTTCTAGACAACAACGGTTTTGTCGATACGTACCGCGAACTCTATCCCGACGTTATCAACTATCCCGGTTTCACTTTCCCTGCCGACAACCCGCTTATCCCCGTCGAGAAGCTGACGTGGGCACCCAAAGCCGATGAGCGCGACCGCATTGATTATGTGTTCTACCATCCGCATCCGGCCGTTGAACTGAAGGATGCCGTCATCTTCGGCCCCCGTGGCTCCATCGTCAACAGCAAGCGTATGCCCGAAGAATCGAAAGACCGTTTCCTGCTACCTTTGGGCGTTTGGCCTACCGACCATAAAGGGGTGCTAGTAACTTTCAGACTAAAATAATCTTCGTGTAACGTTAATTTTGGCGTAAAGCATCGTTTCTTGAAGAAAAAGCGCTATCTTTGTACCCGAAATAACTATGTGGAAAGATTTGAGTAGCTTGCAACCACAGAAAAAAATGCTAAAACACATACTTTTCTGAACAGTACGGCCACGAGCCGATACTTCTACTCGCTGAACTTTCCCATTCAAACTTTGTTTTATTAATTATTATTTAACTGTTATTGAAATGGGATACTTGTTTACATCCGAATCGGTGTCTGAAGGACACCCCGACAAAGTGGCCGACCAAATATCGGACGCTGTACTTGACAAACTGTTGGCCTACGACCCTAGTTCGAAGGTAGCTTGCGAAACGCTGGTAACAACCGGACAGGTAGTACTGGCCGGCGAAGTAAAGACTAAAGCTTACGTAGACCTCCAACTCATTGCACGTGAAGTCATCAAGAAGATTGGTTATACGAAAGGCGAATACATGTTCGAGAGCAACTCATGCGGCGTGCTGAGCGCCATCCACGAGCAAAGCCCTGACATCAACCGAGGGGTAGAGCGTGAGGACCCCATGGAGCAAGGCGCAGGCGACCAAGGTATGATGTTCGGTTACGCCACCAACGAGACTGAGAACTACATGCCACTCTCACTCGACTTGGCACACCGCATCCTTCAGGTGCTGGCTGACATTCGTCGCGAAGGCAAGCAGATGACCTACTTACGCCCCGACGCCAAGAGCCAAGTAACTATCGAATACGATGACAACAACACGCCTGTACGCATTGATACTATCGTCGTTTCCACGCAGCACGACGACTTCATCCAGCCTGCCGATGGTACGGAGGCTGCCCAACTGAAAGCCGATGAAGAAATGCTGGCCGTCATCCGCAAGGATGTCATCGAAGTGTTGATGCCTCGTGTCATCGCTTCTATCCATGCTCCGAAGGTGCTTGCTTTGTTTAATGACCACATCACCTATCACGTCAATCCTACCGGTAAGTTCGTAATCGGAGGTCCTCATGGCGATACCGGTTTGACGGGTCGCAAGATTATTGTAGATACTTATGGCGGTAAGGGTGCACACGGTGGTGGTGCTTTCTCCGGCAAAGACCCCTCGAAGGTAGACCGCTCGGCTGCCTATGCCGCTCGTCATATTGCCAAGAACCTTGTTGCAGCCGGTGTGGCCGACGAAATCTTGGTACAGGTCAGCTATGCCATCGGTGTGGCACGTCCCATCAACATCTACGTCAACACCTATGGACGTAGCCATGTGAACATGAGCGACGGTGAGATAGCCCGCAAGATTGACGAAATCTTCGATCTCCGCCCCAAAGCCATTGAGGATCGTCTGAAACTGCGTAACCCCATCTATCAGGAAACGGCAGCTTACGGACACATGGGACGTGAGCCTCAAATTGTGACCAAGCATTTCCGTAGCCGTTACGAAGGCAACAAGGATATTACGGTAGAGCTCTTCACGTGGGAGAAACTCGACTATGTAGATAAGGTAAAAGCTGCTTTCGGATTGTAATCCGGCAGTATTTGTTCTTACCGAGGGTGTGTCAAAGGAAGGGAATCCTTTTGGTACACCCTCGTTTTTTTGTCTGTAGGCGTACTTTTCTGACTGAAATCATGTACCTTTGCCTGCAAAACCAATCCGTGTCATCATGATGAATAAGATTAATGCTGTCTGTGTCTATAGTGCGTCGAGTACGAAAATCGATTCTGTATATTTTGAAACAGCACATGAGTTAGGTACCCTGTTAGCCCAGAATGGTATCCGTGTAGTCAACGGTGCCGGGAATATGGGATTGATGGCTGCTGTTTCCGATGCTGCGCTGGCGGCTGGAGGGAAGGTAACAGGTGTCATTCCCCATTTTATGGTAGAGCAGAACTGGCATCATACTGGATTGAGCGAACTGATAGAAGTCAACACCATGCACGAACGCAAGCAGAAGATGGCTGCCCTAAGTGACGCTGTCATCGCCCTGCCCGGCGGTTGCGGCACACTAGAAGAGCTGCTCGAGATCATCACTTGGAAGCAACTGGGCCTCTATCTGAACCCCATCGTCATCCTGAACGTGAAAGGCTACTATAACCCGCTACTCGAGATGTTTGCCCATGCAACCGAAGAACATTTCATGGGTGTTCGCCACATGGATATCTGGCGTGTAGCCAATACACCCGAAGAGGCCATAACACAAATACAAACCACTCCTATTTGGGACGTTTCCATCCGTAAATTTGCTGCTTTATGATACTTTCGCCACAGCTCCAGGCTATACCCATCTCAGAACAAGGCATCCCTCTGCCCTATCTGCCAGGACGTGACGATACCATCGCGTTGCTACTGCTATGCTGCTTCCTACTATCATCCTACATTCTCTCCCGCAGCCGTAAGTTCCTGCTCCAACTAGGCAAAGACTTTATCATGCACCGTGAACGAGCTAGCATCTTTGCAATATCCTCAGGAACAGACATTCGTTTTCTGCTGGTACTGATTCTTCAAACCTGCGTACTGGCCGGCATTTACCTCTTCGTCTGTTTCAGCGACCTCTACCCTGAAATAATTCATACTATACCATCTTCCTTCCTCCTTGCCGGCTACATAGCAAGTTGCATACTATACCTCTTTCTGAAATGGTCTATCTATTCTATGCTTGGATGGATTTTCTTTGACAAAGGTACAGTGGATTTCTGGATGGAATCTTATTCCACTCTCTTATACTATATGGGATTCGGGCTTTTTCTCTCTATTCTCATGGTAGTCTACCTCAATTTCAGTCTGCAAAATTGTGTTATAATCGGCCTCCTTCTGCTTGGTTTGGTTAAAATATTGATGTTTTACAAATGGATAAAGCTTTTTTGTCACAATTTATTCGGCTGTTTCCTTTTAATTTTATACTTTTGTGCCCTTGAAATCAGCCCTTGTATTATGTTATACAGCGGTTTGACACAACTAAACGATTTTTTGACAATAAAATTTTAGGACGTTGAAAATAAAAAAAGTGCTTGTATCGCAGCCGAAGCCGGCCTCAGAGAAGTCTCCATACTACGATATAGCCGAAAAGTACGGAGTGAAAATAGAATTTCGCCCGTTTATAAAAGTGGAGAGCGTTTCTGCAAAAGAGTTCAGACAACAGAAGATCTCGATTCTAGACCATACTGCTGTGGTTTTCACATCTCGCCACGCTATCGATCATTTCTTCCACTTGTGCACAGAACTGCGTGTTACGATTCCAGAAACCATGAAATATTTCTGTGTAACCGAGTCCATTGCACTCTACATTCAAAAGTACGTACAATATCGGAAACGTAAGATATTTTTTGGCCAAACCGGCAAGTTCGACGACTTGCTGCCAGCCATTCTGAAACACAAGACGGAAAAATATTTGGTCCCCATGTCAGACGTACATACCGACGAAATTAAGAATGCATTGGATAAGAACAAAATCCAGCATAGTGAGGCTGTCATGTACCGTACGGTGAGCAACGACTTCCAACCAGGTGAATCATTCGACTACGACATGCTAGTGTTCTTTAGCCCCGCAGGAGTGTCTTCTCTGCAAAAAAACTTCCCCAACTTTGAACAGAAAGACATTAAAATAGGTACTTTCGGTTCTACAACGGCACAAGCTGTACGCGATGCAGGACTGCGTCTCGACCTGGAAGCCCCCAGCGTAAAAGCCCCTTCAATGACAGCGGCTCTTGACATGTTTATCAAGGAGAACAATAAAGAATAAGTGAACAGATTGCGAAAGCCCGAAAGGCTGAACAAAAAAAAGATAATAGAGAAGATGTTCGCGGGAGGTTCGCGTTCCTTCTCTATTTTTCCTTTACGGGTAGTATGGTTGCCAGTAGAGGAACTTGATGTGCAGGCATCCATTCTGATCAGTGTATCCAAACGTCGCTTCAAACGAGCAGTTAAACGTAACCGCATAAAACGTCAAATACGTGAAGCCTACCGTTTAAATAAACAAATACTACTTGCTCCTTTGACTGAAAAAAACTGGCGTCTAGCTATTGCTTTCATCTACCTAGCCGACGAACTGATGAATTCGGCATTGGTGGAAGAGAAAATAAAGGCAGCTTTGACACGTATTGTTGAAAAGATCTCGGCCGAACAGACGGTCCAGCCTACCGAATGATCAGAAAACTACTGACATACCTACTATTACTCCCCATTTATTTCTATCAACGGTGTATTTCTCCGCTGACTCCTCCATCCTGCCGTTTCACGCCTACATGTTCGCAATATGCTGTAGAAGCACTGAAAAAACACGGACCAATTAAAGGGCTTTATTTAGCTATCAGACGAATTTTTCGCTGTCATCCTTGGGGAGGATCAGGCTACGACCCCGTTCCTTGAACTTGCTTTTATTAGTTTATGCATACCTTGCCTATAGATATCCACACCCATCAACTTCCAGCCTTACCGGGAGAGGCCATTATCTGCTGTTTGCCCGATACATTCCACCCACAGGAAAACAGCTGGTATTCCGTAGGCATTCACCCCTGGCAACTGGACAACTACGCATGGAAAGAGGCTGCATTCAAAGTACACTTTGAATCGTTGATACATCATCCGCAAGTGATAGCAATAGGTGAAGCCGGGTTAGACAAGCTCGCAAGTACCTCTCTGCCTCAACAAATAGAAGCACTACGCTATCAAGCTCTTGTAGCCGAAACAATCGCCAAGCCCTTAATTCTTCATCTGGTGAAGGCTACAACGGAATTGCTGGCACTGAAAAAAGAACTGTCTCCTCGTGTACCTTGGATTATCCACGGTTTTCGTGGTAAGCTACAACTAGCCCTCGAACTTGTGCGCCACGGTTTATATCTTTCATTTGGTGCTAACTATCAAGAGGAAGCCATGAAACAGATACCTACCAACCGTCTGTTACTGGAAACGGACGAAAGCAACGTACCTATCGCAGACTTATACAAAAAAGCCGCACTTCTACGTAACATAACAGATGAAGAACTCATGGAAACAGTTTCCACCAACATACAACGTATCTTTTTTGAACATTAAGTTTTGTTTCTTCAAAGAAAGGTCGTACTTTTGTAGCAAGTATAACTATAAATCAAATCATTAAACAATCAATCATTCGATGAATTTTGTAGAAGAATTAAGATGGCGTGGCATGCTCCACGATATGATGCCGGGCACGGAAGAACTGCTGGCCAAGGAACAAGTGACTGCTTATATTGGTTTTGATCCTACAGCTGACTCCTTGCACATCGGACACTTGTGCAGTGTCATGATTCTGCGTCACTTTCAGCGTTGCGGACACAAGCCTTTGGCTTTGATTGGCGGCGCAACAGGTATGATTGGTGACCCTTCCGGCAAGTCAGCAGAACGTAATCTGTTGACAGAAGAAACCCTGCGTCACAACATGGAAGGCATGAAAAAACAGCTGAGCAAATTCTTGGATTTTGACTCTGATGCTCCCAATCATGCCGAGCTGGTGAACAACTATGACTGGATGAAAGATTATAGTTTTCTGGATTTCGCCCGTGAAGTAGGTAAACACATCACCGTCAATTATATGATGGCAAAAGACAGCGTAAAAAAACGTTTGAACGGCGAAGCCCGCGATGGCCTTTCGTTCACCGAATTCACCTATCAGCTGTTACAAGGATACGACTTTCTCCACTTGTATGAAACCAAAGGTTGCAAACTTCAAATGGGAGGTAGCGATCAATGGGGTAACATCACAACGGGCGCCGAATTGATCCGTCGCACGAATGGCGGTGAAGTTTATGCATTAACTTGTCCGTTGATTACCAAAGCCGACGGAGGCAAATTTGGCAAAACCGAAAGCGGAAATATCTGGCTTGATCCACGTTATACTTCTCCCTACAAATTCTATCAATTCTGGTTGAATGTAAGCGACGAAGATGCTAAACGTTATATCAAGATCTTCACAGCTCTAAGCAAAGAAGAAGTAGAGGCACTTACTGCCGAACATGAAGCAGCACCGCACTTACGCGTTCTTCAAAAACGTCTGGCCAAGGAAGTAACAATCATGGTACACTCCGAAGAAGACTTCAACGCAGCTGTAGAAGCTTCGAATATTCTTTTTGGTGGTGGCACATCCGAAGCTCTGAAGAAATTGGATGAGCAAACACTGCTTTCCGTATTCGAAGGTGTTCCACAATTCGAAGTATCACGTGATGCATTGGCCTCTGGAGTGAAAGCTGTAGACTTATTCGTTGAAAATGCAGCTGTATTTGCTTCAAAAGGCGAAATGCGCAAATTGGTTCAAGGTGGTGGCGTTTCACTGAACAAGGAAAAACTCACAGCTTTCGACCAAGTAATTACCACTGCCGACCTGCTAGACGACAAGTATCTGCTGGTTCAGCGCGGCAAAAAGAACTACTACCTGATTATTGCGAAATAAACCTAAGATATATTCGCAAAAATAAAACCACAAAATAAAACTACCCAAGATTACGAACTAAAAACGTAATTCTTGGGTAGTTTTTTGTTCAAAACACAACGTACATGTTTCCATTACTAACTATCTACTTTAGTGATGTAAACAGGCACTTTAGCAATATACACCTTACGTGTAAAAAGGCTATCTCAAAATGGGAAAGCCTAGTATCTTATCATTCTGAACAAAGCAAGGGATTCCAAAAGTTAAATTTATGCATTCAGAACCTTCACTTCGTTCAGAATGATATTACACATTAATTATAGCCTCTGCAACTTTAAGACAACCTCGATCAATAAGTAATTCGCGTTGTATTCTATGTTAATTTATTAAGGTTAGAAGCATTGTGCAAAATATTATTCTACTACCTTGATAGTAAATTCACGTAAAATTCTTTTTTGCTGGTTATAGTTTCCATTTGTTGCAACGAATGTTGCAGTATAGGTTCCTATTTCAGCATATGTATAAGTGTACTTATCAAGGCTTTGAGTGATATTCTTTAAAGGAGTACCAGAATCAGGCGTACAAGCATTCACTACGAAGAGGTTGGATGTCAGCCAACTGTACTTCAAGGCAGCTCCGCCACCTGAACTGTGAATGAAGAAATTGTTCATATCGGAAAGGTTCCAAATACCACTAGTATTGTTGCTAACAGCTCCATATGGACGATTACTTGTCATCGATTTCTGATCGCTCAGATTATGTTTGTACATCATATTCAGAGGTGTAAAACCCAATGAAGAAGCAGCCAATGAAGTTGATGTTCCATCAGTCATTTGATTTACAACCTGCAAATTTTGTACATATACCTTCGGTTGAGTCTGATCGTTGGCAATACCTTTGTATACAAATGCTAATGCTACACGTTCTCCCAAATAGGGCAACATATCCAGTTCATAAGTCTTTGTACCAGTCGGATTAGGCAAATCTTCAGTAGAAAGCAGCGTTTCCCATCCATCATGTTGCTCCACCAGAACAGAATCGGCTTCAAATTTATTTTTAGCTAACCCTTCAAAATTCTTCGAAATCAAGACTTTGAAATCTATCATGGCTAGTTTTCCATACTCTGTTTTGATACCCAGTGTCAGTTTAGAACTTTCAATCTGATCAGTCGCCACCTGTGAGCGTTCTCTATACTCATATTTACTTCCTGCTTCTCCACTGAAGAAAGTAAGGAAATCATTTTCACCCCCTAATTGAAATGTGATAGGAGTTCCTTTCTGTACAGTAATGGTTTGTCCATCGTAGGCTACTCCATCGCCCGTTACAACAATGTCGAGTTCGGGATCTTGTTTCATTTCATTTTCACACGACATAAAAACAAGACCTGCTATGCTGGCTGTTAATAGTAAGAATTTATTTAGTTTCATATTCTTCATTTTTTATATTTTTCAGATGCTAATTACCATCCAGGATTTTGTGTCATCTTTTTATTCACTGAGATTTCGCTATCGGGAATAGGGAAATAATTATATGCCTCACTAATTTGGAAATATGTCCAAACACTATATTTGTCTCCACCATTCCAATTACTACCGTCACCTTGTTGTGCAAGTGATGCCAACTCGTTCATATTATCGATGTATTCTCCCCAACGAATCAGGTCAAAACGGCGTGTATATTCAAAACAAAATTCCATGGCGCGTTCATCCTTGACAGCTTGACGGAACGCCTCTTTACTCAGTGAACCTTCTTCATAGGTATCAATACCGGCACGCTTTCTTACATCATTCAGGCATTTATAGGCTAAAGAAGTTGGAGTTGCATTCACCTCATTTTCAGACTCAGCAACCATCAACAATATGTCTGAATAGCGCAGCATTGGGAAATTAATAGACGTATAATTCTTATTCTTTTTCTCATTTTGGCATTCATATTCTCTGCGGAATTTACCACAGGCACGCGATTTATTGAGCTTTGTTCCATCCTCGTAATCTCCCGTCTTATTGGTAGCATTGCCTTCCCCATATGTATATGACTTATCCCACCAACCTTGGGCACGGGCATTCTCCAATTCATTTTTCTCAAACTTTCGGCCAGTCACACCTTTACCTTTTGTCTTTTCTACATATTCGAACGGGGCCAGATTCCAGTAAAAACGTTCCTGATCGTTATTGTTCACATACAAATCATACAGTTTCGGAGTAGACCAATAGTAAGCGTAACCATATCCAGGGTCTTGCTTTCCTATAATAGACTGTTCGTTGGACACATCCGGACACTTGATTCCAAGCAGATTACCAATACGGCCCTCTGCACGAACTTCTTCTGTATAGTTACCGGCAAATTCAACCTCCCAAATACTTTCATTAGCAGTTGTATTATAATTATTGGAGCACATATCAATAAATACATCCCAATAATTATCGGCCAAAGCATGTCCTTCGTTCATTACTTTTTGAGCATAAATACCTGCTTGCTTAAAGTACTCCTTAATTTGCTCTGCATCCCCACTTTCATTGTCACGATAGTGCTCGCCGGCACGGAACAAGTATACACGTGCCAAAATACCCCATGCTGTAGAACGAGAGATACGTCCTGGTTTATAACCCAAATCAGCTGCAGTTTTTAAGTTATCTGCACATTCGGACATCTCTGTTACAATAAAATCATAGATACTTTCTTTATTGGTACGTTCAATATCAAGGCCGACTACACTACTAGTAGATGTCGTTCTGAAAGGAACATCTCCCCAGCATTCTACTAAAGTGAAGTAATAGAAAGCGCGTAAAAATCGTGCCTCCGAACGATACTGTTCACGCGCAGCGTCACTAATATCAGGCGTTTGGTCTATATGTTCCAAAAAAGTACAAGCACGGTCAATACCAGAGTACAACGTTATCCATAATCTGCTGAAATAAGGAGAACTGGAATTAGCATTGTTACAAGCAATGGCTCCACTAGAAGAAGGATTACGGCCACCACCATAATGGGACAGATCATCACCTGCTACCAAATCCATATATGAGTTTCCATAATAATTTTGTGATGCCAACGGTGCATATATAGAAGTCAGAAATGAAGTCGCTTCTGATTCATTGTTGAAATAAACCTCAGGAGTCAATTTAGTAGGTTCCTTATCCAAGAAGTCACAGGAACTTACCGCTAAAACTGTTAGAAGGAATAATATAGTTGTTTTTAAAGTTTTCATATAAAAATTGTGTTTACGAGATTAAAAACCTAAGTTAAGACCAAAGCTGATGGACATGGCTCTAGGATAAGAAGAGAAATCCAGGCCAGGAGTCAAAGCCCCTTCACGAATAGAAACCTCAGGATCGTAGCCAGAATAACCCGTCAGTGTCCACAAGTTCGATGCAGCTACATAAATTCGTGCATTGTCAATCTTATATCTACTTAAGAAAGTTTTCGGAACCGTATAGCCTAACGTTACGGTTTTCAAACGCAAGAATGAACCGTCCTCAACAACACGAGAAGAAATAACCAAATTAGAGCTGGAGTTAGTCGCTGCAGGAATATCACTATAAGGATTTTCGGGAGTCCAACGGTTAGCATAGCTTGCAAACTGATTCAAATCTTTCTTTTTCTGGAATCCACTTTCAAAGAACAAACGGTTGGCATTCAAAATATCATTGCCATATGACCATTGAAAGAACACACTCAAATCGAAATCCTTGTAACGAAGATTATTAGTGAAACCTCCTGTATGGATAGGCAAGCCACGACCTATCATGGTACGGTCGTTTGTATCAATAACTCCGTCACCATTTAAATCTGCATATTTAGGCATACCTGGCTGGGTATTACTTTCACTTGTGTAGTGTGGAATGTTACTTTTCAGTGTATAAGTATTACCCGACTTATCGAAATCCTCGTATTTGTATGTTCCTTCATAAACATAACCATACATCATACCCATAGGATAACCTACCTTAGCAATATAGTTGGGCTGGCTATTGAAATTTTGGTCAAAATTAGCAGTACTCAACAAACTGGTCTGGCCTTCAGTCAACTCTAGAACTTCGTTCTTGTTGAAAGCAATATTGAAGTTAGTACTCCACTCAAAATTCTTATTCTTGATATTGACAGTATTCAATGTTAACTCTATACCGTCATTACGTACCTTACCAATATTTTTCATCGCACTAGGATAACCAGAGGAATAAGGCAATGTAGCATCCAGCAACAAATCACGAGTAGTCTTACGATAAAGGTCAACTGTAAATCCGATACGTTCATCAAAGAAGCCCAAATCAACACCTAAATTCCACTGCTCAGTAGTTTCCCATTTAAGATCATCATTAGGAAGAGAAATAGGCGCTACACCCACATTACTACTATTTCCGTCAAAAGGATATACTGTATTAGGAATATCTTCATTCGATACATGCGATTTAATCATGTCCAGCAATGCAAAACGGTCATATTCACCAATACGATTATTACCTGTCAATCCCCAGCTTAAACGTAACTTACCACTGGATAAAACCGGTTTGATTGTCTCCAAAAATTCTTCTTCAGAGAAACTCCATGCAAGAGAACCTGAAGGGAAATATCCGTAACGATTCTTTTTACTAAACTTAGAAGAACCATCCGCACGGAAAGAAGCCGTTGCATAATACTTAGACATGTAGTTATAATTAACACGTGCCAAGTAAGAAAGCATAGCCCAAGAAGATTTAAGAGAAGTCGATCTGTCAAAAGTTCCTTGGCTCATACCTGCCATACCCAATGACTCATTAGGAATCTGTTTCGTACGAAGTGAATAATACTCATAATCAGAATTTTGCAGGGTCACACCAGCCATTGCATTCAAGAAATGTTTATTCTTAAAATTAGTCTGATAGGTGAGGATATTTTCATTCAGCCACGTAAGACGTTGCTGACGAATAATTTCAGCATTCACTTTATCTGTTGATGTCGGACCACCATAACGAGTCTGTGAGTTATTGAAAGTATCGCTATGACGATTATCGTATGTATAACCTCCAGACACTTTCAACTTCAGCCCTTTGATAAATTCATATTCAGCATATCCATTAACCTGCAGATTATCCGTATAATATTTCTTATAAGCGTTCTTCAAATCCAGAATAGGATTAAAACGATAGTCATTGGATGCATCCAAATCATCATCCATCAGATTATTGAGCAAATCGTCCAATGTACCATCCGGATAATTAACAGGACGATATCCCCAAACACTATAGAAAAGATTATTCATACCAGAATAAGAAGTTTCAGAAGGAGAACTTCCACTCTTGATAGAGCGCGAATAATTGGTATTGAAGTTAACGGTTAACTTACCTCGCTTGATCAACGTATTCATACGTGCCTGCAAACGCTCATAATCTGAGTTAAGCAGAATACCTTCCTGATCGTAATAGGATACAGAAGCATTATATCGAACAGTTTCAGAACCTCCGCTCAAACGTACATTGTGACTTTGTTGCCAAGCTGTACGGAATATTTCGTCTTGATAATTGTTCTGCGGAACATTACGATAATCCTCAAGAGAATATTTTTTGCCATCATATTCCATAAAATAGGTGTTCTCTATTCCTGTCGGATCTATTTCTGCCTGCAATTTCACAAAATCATAAGCATCCATCATATCAAGAGTCTTTGTCACCTGTGAGATACCGAAACTTCCATCATATGAAATTTGTGTCTTTCCGATTTTTCCTTGCTTCGTGGTAATGATAACGACACCATTTGCACCTCGTGCACCATAGATAGCCGTAGCCGATGCATCCTTCAAAATATCAATAGATTCTATATCAGAAGGGTTGATTGTGCTACCTGCATCTGCATCTTCTACAGGAAAACCATCAATGACATAAAGTGGTGAATTATCCTGAGTCAAAGAGTTATTTCCGCGAATTGTAATGTTCATAGTAGCACCAGGCTGACCTTCGCCAGAACTTACATTGACACCAGCAATACGTCCACCTAAAGCTTGATCAAATGAAGCCACAGGAGTCGATAAAATGTCTTTCATGTTAGCCTTAGCAACAGAACCAGTCAAGTCCTTCTTACGAACTTCCTGATAACCTACTACAACAACTTCGTCCAATGTTTCCGAATCCTCCTCCATTGTTACATTGAATGTTCTTTGGCTACCAACTTTGATTTCTTGAGTTTTATAACCAATGAAAGAAAATTGTAAAACATCACCAGGCTTTACACCTGACAATTTAAACTCACCGTTGAGATCGGTACTAATTCCATTAGTTGTTCCTTTCACAATCACACTTACTCCGGGAAGTTCTCCCATAGCGTCGACTACTTTACCTGTAATCTCCCCTCCTGTTTGTGCTTTTAAAGTCTGAAAGCAACAGAGGAGACCTGCAAATAACATCAAAATGAGCTTTTGTCTCATCATAAATATTAAATTAATTAGTTAATAATAAAGGCTGTCCACAATATATTATTGTGATGCGGTACAAAAATCGCCGCAAAATTAGGCTTGTATATCTAATACATATTTCGTGAATTGTTCACAAATTGTATAATATTGTCCATTATCGCATCCAGACATCATTCTACATGGCTTTGCCCATCTTTCACTTTTCTTAAAAGCTCAGATAATCGTTCAACAACATCTTGATGCTCTTCTGCCACATTTGTCTTTTCCGAAGGATCCTGAGCTATATTGTACAACTGCGCCTCAGGAGCATTACCCAGTTCCATTTTCGTCCAGAACTCAATAGCAGGCTTATCGCTAGGCTCAATATATTTCCAATCGCCTTGGATGATGGAAAGCGTATTGTTCAGATTTTGCTGCACAACATATCCACATCCGATAGTATCCTTACCCAAGAATGTCTCAAGACAATCACGACTATCGGGTGCCACTCCTTCTGGCAACTTATGCCCCAACAAACCTGCCAACGACGCATAAACATCAATCATGGAGAACAACGCCTGTTGCTTGCCTGGCTGGATGGCGGCCGGCCAACGTACAATGAAGGGAATACGCGTTCCTGCCTCATAAGCGCTATATTTGCCACCCCGATAATGTTTCATCGGTGTATGACCGTTCAGCAATTCGCGTGCCTGATCCTGATAACCGTCATCGATGACAGGCCCGTTGTCGCTACAGAAAACAAAGATGGTATTGTCCGCAATGCCTAAGCTATCGAGCGTATGCATAATTTCGCCTACAGTCCAATCGAGCTGGAGGATGACATCACCACGAGTTCCCAACCCACTCTTACCTGCAAAGCGCGGATGAGGTATGCGAGGCACATGAATGTCTTGCGTACCCAAATAAAGAAAGAACGGCTGGTCTTTGTGATCGATAATAAAGTCCTTAGCCTTATTCGTGATAACATCAGCAATATCTTCGTCTACCCACAAAGCAGACTTACCACCTGTCATCCATCCGATGCGAGGAATGCCGTTGATAATCGTATTGTTATGTCCCTGGCTGGGTTTCAGCTTGACCAGTTCCGGATTTTCTTCACCTGTAGGCCAGTCGCCCACTTTGTGTTCATAGCTGACGGTAATAGGATCGTTCGGATCAAGTCCATCCACACGACCGTTTTCTACAAATACACAAGGTACACGATCGACGGTAGCGGGAATGATATATTCATAGCCAAACCCTATATCCTGTGTATTAGGTTTGATAAGGCCGTTGAAATTAGTTCCACCTTTAGGGCCAAGTCCCAAATGCCATTTACCGATAGCTGCCGTAGCATATCCTTCTGCCTGAAACATGTCGGCCATGGTCACACAAGCCGTGTCGATGATCAGCTCAGAATTACCAGGAGCAATGCCTGTATTCTCCTGACGCCAGGGATACATACCCGTCAGCAATCCGAAACGTGAAGGAGTACTGGTTGAAGATGTGGCATAAGCATTTGTAAATTGCAGACCTTGCCCCGCCAGACGGTCAAGATTAGGCGTACTGATTTTCGTAGCTCCATAGCAACTCAAATCACCAATACCCAAATCATCGGAAATAAGATAAACAACATTGGGCTTTTGATTAGTTTGAGCCTCTTTGGAAGACTTCGCTGTGCTGTTGCAGGCACTGAATAAAGCAGCACCAACTGGAAACACAATAAGAAAAGGAGAAGGATTTCTCATAGCGCTTTGATTTTAAAATGTTACGCCGCAAAAGTAGAGACATCCTCCCAATAGTATTATCAGAAAAAGTTCAAAGAAAGACGAAAAACGTACATATCAGCATTACCCCTAAAACACAAAACAGTGCTTTCCTATCAAGAAAGCACTGTTTTCCAATGGTTATTCCACCGTTTCGTTTCCAGCACTGTCTCCCTTTCGATAAGCCAAGGGACTCACCTGATAAACGTCCTTGAAACATTTGGAGAAATAGCGCGGCGAACTGAAACCAATGCGATCTGATATTTCTGTTATATTCAGTTCTGGATTGTTGCGAAGCATCAAAGCACCTTTTTTGAGTCGGATGGTAAGAATGAAATCATTGGGTGTCTGCCCTGTAATGGCCTTGATCTTGGAAAACAGGTTGGTGCGCGCCATTGCCATTTCGCGGGCAAAGGTGTTGACATTGAAATCGGGGTCGTCCAAATGATGTTCGATCACCTCCATGGCCCTGTCGAGAATTTCCTTGTCTATCGGATTGGTTGCCAACAATTGTGCCTGAGCCTGTGGTTGCTTGCTGAACTTCTCCTGTAACAGAATACGGGAGTTCACCAGATTGTTACAACGCGAAATGAGCAAACTGGTATTGAAAGGCTTGGTGATGTAGTCATCAGCCCCGATACGCAGGCCTTCAATGTTCTGTTCGATGGCCGTACGTGCGGTTAGCAATACGACAGGGATATGACACGTGTTAAAGTCAGACTTTATTCGCTTGCACAATTCGGTACCCGACATCAGCGGCATCACGACATCGCTCACGACAATGTTCGGCTGCTCTTTGCCAATCAGCTCCCAAGCTTCCTGCCCGTTGGAGGCTGTTACGACACGATAGAAAGGAGCAAAAATATTGCTCAAGATCTCGCGAATGGAATCGTTGTCTTCTACGACCAGCATCTTCACATCGGCCATTCGCTTGATGGGAGCATCTTCCTCAAGTTCTGTCTTCAACATCATGTCCATTTCTGCCTTGTTGACATCGGGTTGCTGGATGGAATTGTCACGAAGGTCTATCTGCTCTTTCGAGAAATGGGCATTGCCAAGCGGAATGGTCACAATGAAACTGGTACCTTTGCCCAACTCGCTTTCCACCCGTATGTGTCCATGATGCAACTCTACGATACCTTTCGTCAAGGCAAGGCCAATGCCTGTACCCGTCGACTTGTTGGCATCTTGAACATCGATAGGATCTATCTGATAGAAACGGTCGAAAATCTTATCCACTTCTTTGGCATCGATACCTTCGCCTGTATCCGTAACACGAATAATGGCATTCTTTTCGTCACGAGAAACAGACAAGGTGATGGAATCTTCGGCTTTGGTATGCTTCATCGCATTGGACAACAGGTTATTGACAACCTTCTGCATCTGTTTCTGATCATACCAAACATCCAAGGCCTCCACTTCTTGCTTGAAATCGAAATGGATCTGATGTGTACTGGCATACTCCAGAAACAACAGATAGTTTTCATAAAGGAAGCTCACAATATTGTGGGAAGCCACTCTGATCTTCATGTGACCTTGTTCCTGTTTTCGAAAATCGAGCAATTCTGTTATCAGCTCCCGAAGCTGAATACTGTTTTTATAGATGCTCAACACTTTATTATAAAGAGTCGGAGTAAAATTCTGTACCTGAAGCAACGTCTCTACCTGAGAAATAATAAGAGTAAGGGGCGTACGAAACTCATGTGAGATATTGGTAAAGAAACGTAGTTTGGATTGGTTCAACAATTCGATGTCTTGCGCATGCTTTTTCTCGTACTTCAAGGATTCCCTTAGCTTGAAACGCATTTTATAAGCTCGTATCAGATACCACAAAAGGCTTCCGACAAAAAGTATATAGATCAGATAAGCCCAAACGGTCTTGTAGAAAGGTGGCAATACGTGTATCTTGAGATGGACGGGGGCACAAATGTCGGCACTCTGATCTTTAGGTTTTATCTCAAGCGTATAGTTACCCGCATTCAGATTGGTATAAGTAATGGCATTTCCTGTACGCGCCTGCGTCCATTTGTCAGAGAATCCTCTTAATCGATAAACAATCTCGTCTTTATTGGCAGCTACATAATTGGAAGTAGCAAATTCAATGGTAAACATGGATTGATCCGCCTTAAGAGTTATTTCGGGCGTATAAGAAAGAGCTTGACTAAGGATGCCGCTTTCATCGTCTACCCGAACTTCCTTACCATTGACATAGAGCTTGGATAAGGTAATGCTATAAGGCTTTTGAGGAAAATGCAATTCCATTTCATGAAAAGAAATCATCCCTTTGGTACTTCCCAAGAAAATTTCTCCATCACGCGTGACACACAGAGCATTTTCGTTGATGGCAGAGAAAGGAAATCCATTGTCTATGTTATAATTCTGCGCCTTGAGCGTATGCCGATCAAAAATAGAAAATCCCTGGTTTGTAATCAGAAGAAGATGACCACTTACAGGTGATTCCTGAGCTTCATAAATACAGTCGCTCACCAATCCATGATGAGCCTGATCAAAATTCACAAAATTATCGTTTTGAGGACAATACAAATCCAAACCACTTCCAGAGGTCGCAAACCAGAGATTACCCTGCTTATCGCATAAAATACTGTATACATTATTGTTGCTTAAGCAATTGGCCTCATGACTATTCCAACGGTAATTTTTCAGCTCGTTTGTTTGCAGATTATATCGGAATACTCCCTCACCTGTAGCCGCAATCCAAAGATTACCTTCTCGGTCAAATTCCACATCTGCTACCATTCGAATATTTCTCCCCTCTTTCGAATGCTGAAAGAGCCTATGGCATTTTCCTGTATATTTATGAATGATACAAACGCCATTTTGAGTAGCCACAACTAAGCTATCCTTACCATAAGGCTCAATATCGCGCACAATGTTGGAAGGAAGAGTTTCTGGATTTCCTTCTTCCATCCGATGATGGGTAAAACGCCCTGTACGTATGTTCAAACGATCAAGTCCACCTAAATGAGTTCCGATCCAAATTTCTTCTAGTACTGCATCATAATACAATGCTTTGACATTATCGTGAGCAATGCTATTCGTATTATTCTTGTTGGAGCGATACCAACGAAATTCATTTTTTCGCCGGTCGAGGTAGTTTAAACCACCACCCTCTGTTCCAATCCATAAGTCTCCATTTTTATCCTCTACAATACGACCTACAACCGGGTTGCTCAGCCCTTTCTTCTCTACAGAAGAATAATGATAAGCTGTATAAATATTATATTCAGGATTAAAATAATTTACTCCACCAAAATAAGTGCCAAGCCACAACGTCCCTTGCTGGTCCTTCACAATACACCAGATTGAAGAATGCGTTAAGCCATCCGCCCTTACATCATTGGCCGTATGATTCTGAAAAAGCCCATTGCTCTTGTTGTAGCGATTCAAGCCATTGAATGTACCAATCCAAATATTACCTAAATTATCCTCACAACAAGCTCTCACAAAATTGGACGATATACTATGCGGATTATTAGCGTCATACTTAAAGTTACGAATACTGCCATCAGTACGGATATTGTAAAGTCCATTTTCCCAACTTCCAATCCACAGCTCTCCATCGCTATCCTCATAAATACTGGTAATGTTACCTTCTTTAATCGGATGAGACAAAGCCATGCTATCCAATTGTAAGCGATAAACGCCATCAGTAGTTGTACCTATCCACAAATACCGATCATCAATATGCATACAATAAATCTCAGGGGTATTCCCTGCCAGCTGATAACAAAGGTCAAAATTACCAGTATCTTCATTATAAAGATAAATTTCATTTCTCTTGGCTATGTAAAGGCCCTGATTATAGTAAATACTATGTATATTATCCACCAAAAGCGTCTTAAACTTTTGGGTACGAAGATCCAACTGAGCTACTCCATCATTACAAAGTAGGAATATCTTCCCCTTTTTGTCACCCGTAATACGAATTACTGTATTGCTGAACAAGCTATACGGATTGTCTTTCTCCAATTTATAGGTCTGTATATCCGTTCCATTATAGCGGTTCAATCCCTCACGAGTACCAATCCAAAGCATGCCATTCTCATCAATATAAAGACTGTTGACCGAGAATTGAGACAGGCCATCTTCAGTTGTCAGATTACTGAAAGCCACGTTTTGGGCATGGAGATGCACATTTGTTATGCCAATAATCCAAAATAAGAGTATATAGATGATAAGATTCTTCACTTCAGGCTTATTTTTAAGGTTCATGTGACAAATATATAAAGTTTTTATGCCATCTTACTCTTTTTTATTCCCGTTTTTTCGATTATGTCTATTTAAATGCCTATTTTTGGCAATTCATCAGTATAAATTCATTTATTTAATAATTTTAATCATGAAAGACCTTTTATCTATTGTATCTCACTTTCAGTTGGCAGACGCCGTTCGTGAAATCAAACCGTTAGGCTCAGGCTTAATCAATGACACCTATAAAGTCATAACTGAGAACAACAATCCCGACTACGTATTGCAACGCATTAACCATGCAATCTTCCAGAATGTAGACATGCTACAGGCAAACATCGAAGCCGTAACACGCCACATCCGAACGAAATTGCAGGAAAAAGGGGAATCCGATATTGAACGAAAAGTCTTGCACTTCTTGCCTGCAGACAATGGCAAGACTTATTGGTTCGATGGCGAGAACTATTGGCGCATCATGATCTTCATCCCCCGCGCAAAAACATACGAAACTGTAAATCCTGAATATTCTTATTATGCAGGAAAGGCATTCGGTAACTTTCAAGCCATGCTTGCCGATATTCCAGATACACTGGGCGAAACAATCCCCGATTTCCACAACATGGAATTCCGCCTCAAGCAACTCCACGATGCCGTAGCAGCCGATGCCGCAGGAAGAGTAAAAGAAGTACAATATTATCTGGACGAAATAGAGCGTAGAGCAGAAGAAATGTGTAAAGCCGAACGTTTGTATCGCGAAGGGAAACTGCCTAAGCGCGTTTGCCACTGCGATACCAAAGTAAACAACATGATGTTCGATGAAGACGGCTCCGTACTCTGCGTCATCGACTTGGACACGGTAATGCCCTCTTTCATCTTCTCTGACTACGGAGACTTCCTCCGTTCGGCAGCCAATACCGGACTCGAAGATGACAAGAACCTGGACAACGTAAACTTCAATATGGAGATTTTCAAAGCCTTCACCAAAGGTTACCTCGAATCGGCCAAAAGCTTCCTGCTTCCCATCGAAATCGAGAACCTGCCTTACGCCGCAGCTTTGTTCCCCTACATGCAATGCGTACGCTTCCTGGCAGACTACATTAACGGCGACACCTATTACAAGATACAGTATCCTGAACACAACTTGGTACGCACGAAAGCCCAGTTCAAGCTGTTGCAGAGCGCAGAAGAACAGACGGCTGCCATGAAAGACTTTATCGCTTCCTGCATCTGATGAAAATGGATTATCTAAGCCGGATAATTTCCGGCTTACTGATATTTATATCATTGAATGTACATGGTAACCCTTATCAAGATAAAGACATGAAAGATTTGACTGTAAAAAAAATAAATGTCGATACAATATCGGTAGAAGAAATACCCGCCCTCTTCAAGCAGGAACATATCGCGTACCAGACGATTGCCAATGTCAACTGGAAAGACAGCTACCCCTATTGCCCACAAGTAGAGTTTGGCATTGCCTATACTGATAAAGCCATATTACTCCACTATCAAGTAACAGAAGAGTCGGTACGTGCCGTAGCAGGACACGACAACGGCCCTGTCTGGGAGGACGCCTGCGTGGAGTTCTTCTCCATGCCCGGCGGTGATGATATTTATTATAACGTGGAGTGCAACTGCACAGGCACCTTATTGGTCGGTGCGGGTGCGACACGTTCCAATCGCCAACATGCTCCTCAGGAGGTGCTGGACCGGGTATCGCGATGGGCCTCTCTGGGAAAGGACGATTTTGAAGAACGGATAGGAACATGCAGTTGGGAAGTTGCATTGGTCATTCCTTTCTCGACCTTCTTTCTGCATGACATCCAGTCTTTGGAAGGAAAATCGGTACGCGCCAATTTCTATAAATGCGGCGACAAGCTGCAAATGCCCCATTTCCTTTCCTGGAATCCGATAGACTTGCCGAAACCGGATTTTCATTGTCCGGCATTTTTCGGCCTGTTGCAATTTGATTAAACACAAAGAAAGTAAGAATATCCCCACCATCCGTCATCCTGGCCTTGAGCCGGGATGACGTGGTATTTGTGGGACACAACTATGGACTCTACGCTTCTAAAGTAGATGTTTAGCGCGCCAAAGTAGGTGTTTAGGAAATGCAAAGAGGGACATGTGAAACTTCGGTTTTGCTTTCACACCGCCCGTTTTTTTAGAAATTCCCCGTAAAGCCTTCACGCTTTCACTTTATCGTAAATATTTGTTTTCGAATAAATTATGGTGAAAGCAACGTTTCACGCGATTTTATTGGTTTCACACCAAGGTATAAAAAACAGGCCGTTTCAAATGAAACGGCCTGTTTTTCGCTTTGACTGGAACTTTATTTCACGATACCATTTGAATTCTTGATGAAATTAATGATGTTGTATATTTCATCACTCATCGGAACCTGGTCTTCAATTTTCTGTAAAGCATCCTGAACACTGAAGTTGCCTTGATATACCAAGCGGTAAGCATTCATAATGTGGCGTAACACACGTTCCGTTACTTGATTCTGGTGTTGCAGTACCATTGCGTTAATGCCGTGGTATTCAGCTGGATTTCCCGCCATAATAATATAAGGAGGCACATCTTTTGCGATACGGCAACCACTCTGAATCAGTGACCAGCTACCAATATGACAATTCTGTTGAATAATGACGTTACTGCTCAGTATGGTACAATCGTCTATACGGCAATCACCAGCTACAGACACCTTGATTCCCAAAACCGAACGATTGCCAATCTGCACATCATGACACAAATGCACGCCGTCCATCAAGTGATTCTCATTACCAATGCGGGTACATCCATCTTTGTGTGTAGCCCGACTGATAACCACATTCTCACGGATGTCATTGTGATCACCGATAATCAACAAGCTTTTTTCTCCTTCATAGTGAAAATCCTGCGGCTCGGCAGCAAGTACAGCACCATGATATATCTTATTACCCTTGCCCATTCTTGTACCATTCAGGATTCTGGCACCTGACATGATCACATTATCATCTCCAATTTCCACATCTGCCTCGATATAAGCAAACGGTTGTACTGTTACATTCTTGCCAAGTTTGGCGGCAGGATCTACATAAGCTAATGGACTAATCATAATATATAGAATTAAGTTATTCTCTTCCTCCACCCAGTGCCTGATACAAGCTGATAACAGCCTGCATGCGACTGAATGTATCACTTACTTCCGACAGCTGCGCACTAAGATACGATTGTTCAGCCGACAACACTTCCAAATAGGTTGACGTGCCTAAGTTAAACAATTCTTTCGTATAATCGGCTGCATTCTTGGCAGAATTTACTTGCATATTGCGTGCATTTACTTTTTCCGTACAAGCCTGATACATATCGAGGGCATTGCTTACTTCATTACCTGCATTCAGCAAAGTGGTCTGAAACTGAATTTTGGCTTCCTCTTGTTGTGCTTTAGCAATCTTAAGTTTAGCAATATTCGCACCGTTCTGGAAGATAGGCTGCGTAAGCGAAGCAACTGCGCTGGCCAGTAACTTGGCAGGGTTAACAATAGCAGCCCCAGCACTATTAGTCCAACCTGCAGATCCACTAAGTGTAATACGTGGATAGAAGTTCGAACGGGCTACGTTGGTATTATAATAGGCTGAAGCTAATGCCTGCTCGGCAGCTTTCACATCAGGACGATTGGAAAGCAACTGCAAAGGAATGCCTACTGAAAATTCATTGGGAAGCTGTTGTTCTTCGAGCACACTACGTTCGATACCATGAGCAGGCTCACCTAACAACAGACAAAGCGAATTTTCAACCTCACGAATGCTTGAACGAATATCAGGGATGGATGCCTGTACTTGTGCATATGCAGCACGGCTTTGCTCAACGGCAGCTTCTGTTGTATTATAGAAACCAGCCTCTTTCATGGCTATCATCGTTTCAGTATTTTTTTTCAGAATTTCGGCCGTACCCTCGGTAATTTGCAATTGACGGTCAAGCATCAATAATGTATAATACAAATTGGCTGTATTCGCAATCAGTTGCACGCGAACATTTTGTTCATAAGCCAATGTTTGCTCCAAAGTTGCCTGCGCCTGACGCTTCAAGTTCAAAAGCTGGCCAAACATATCTATCTGCCAGCTGGCAGTAACAGGCAAAGAATATGTTTGCGTAGCTTTACCTTTGTCCCAACTACTTACAGTTCCTTGAGGAGAAAGCGTTAAGGACGGGATGAAAGCCAACTTAGAAGCCAATAACGGGGCTTGAGCCTCTTGCACTCTTAATGCAGCCGTACGAATATCAGGACTGCTTGTAAGCGCCTGTTCAATAAGTGCCTGCAGCTGCGGATCAGTAAACACCTCACGCCAAGGCAAATTACCAAAATTGGCTGTATCCGAAACCAGTGTATCGTTCACAGCAACTGTATCGCGATACAAACCTTCAGCCACAATGTCTTCAGGCCGGTCGTATGTTTTATAGATATGACAGCTACTCAATAAGGCAGTTGCACATATCAGGGTTAATATTTTTCCTTTCATACTTGTTGGTTTATATAAGCAAGGATGAGAAACGAAGAATAGTCATTCACGAAGCACTGCTCCACAAAGGAGCTATTCTTCATTTTTCATTCTTAATTCATCATTTATTTACTGTATTGCTCGATTTCTGCTGTAGCATCCGAGTTATCAACATCGTCCCATTCCATCGGTTTGAATTTCTCTTGGAGATATTGGAAAGCAACGAACAAAGCCGGTACGATGAAGATCTGCAAAATCATACCGATCAACATACCGCCGATCGCCGAAGTTCCCAGTGTACGGTTACCATTGGCACCTGCACCCGAAGCGAACATCAACGGAAGCAAACCTACAATCATAGCCAATGAAGTCATCAAGATAGGACGCAGACGTGCTGCAGCACCCAATACGGCTGCCCACGTAATGCTCATACCCATCTTACGACGATCAAGAGCAAACTCTACAATCAAGATGGCATTCTTGGCCAACAATCCCATCAACATAATCAAAGCAATCTGCATATAGATGTCATTGGACATTGAACCGATAATCATCTTCAATGCCGGCACACTACCGATAGCACTAGCCCCATTGACGAAGAGGAAGCTTCCCAACAAACCGAATGGAATAGAAAGCAATACGGCCAAAGGCAGAATATAACTTTCGTACTGAGCACTTAGCAACAAGTAAACAAAGACGAAACAGAGTACAAAGATAAGTCCTGTCGTACTACCACTTGTCTGAGCTTCCTCACGTGCCATACCACCCAACTCATAACCAAAACCTGCAGGCAAATTCTGTTGAGCAACCTCGGCAATCGCTTGCAGAGCCTGACCAGAAGTATATCCAGAGGCAGGAGCTACCATCACCTTCATAGAAGTATAAAGATTGAAACGGCTGATAACGTCCGGACCATAAATTTTCTCAATAGATACAAATTGTGTAATAGGAGCCATTTCACTGCCGTTACGAACCTTGATACTTTGCAAAGACTCCAGATTCTTAGTCGCATCGGGTTCAGCCTGAACCATGACACGGTACATCTTACCGAAGCTATTGAAGTTGGAGGCATAAAGACCACCATAATATCCTTGCAATGTAGTAAGGATGTCGCTCGGACTGATACCTGCCTTCTTACAAGCTGCCGCATCGATATTCAACATATATTGCGGGAAATTCGGGTTGAAGCTGGTACGTGCAGAGTTCACTTCCGGACGTTTTTCCAACTCGGCCGTATATGCATTCACCACATCGAAGAAGTGGTTCAAGTCACCGCCCGTCTTATCCTGCATGTTCAACTCGATATCGCTGGAAGCAGAATAACCAGGGATCATAGGCGGAGCAAAGAACAACACCTGAGCTTCTTTGATAACCTTTTGAGCACGCATAAACAAGGTTGCATACACAATAGTCGAATTCTGCATGGTCGAACGTTCTTCCCAGTTCTTCAACTTGATGATGACCGAACCATAAGAAGGTCCTTGACCACCAATGAAACTAAAACCAGAAATAATAGTACGTGACTCAACAGCCGGATCGGCAGCCACAAGGCTATCCACACGATTCAGAATCTGTTGTGCACGCTCTTGCGAAGTGCCAGGAGGCAAAGTCACAGCACCCATGATGGTACCTGTATCTTCATTGGGCACCATACCAGTCGGCGTAATCTGCATGAAAACGACCAGCAATACAATAGAAGCTGCGACGATTCCTGCTGAAAGCCATTTCTTCTGGATAAAGTTCAAAACCTGTTTCTTATACTTGCCCAGCAGTGAATCATAAGAATCATTGAAAGCCTTCTTGAACTTATCGGTAGTCATACCAGCCAGTGCCAGGACGCTAACGACAATCATCACAATGCATAATACAGGATGATTTTCGAAGTTAAAGAAGCCAAAGATCATACCAAGGATAGCGATAACCGTAAAGATCAATGTTATGCCAGGACGCATCATTCTTCTTAAAGAATCAGCATAGCGAGCCAGCATAATTTTGCGAGCTTCCTTGGTCGCAGTACCTATACGTTCTTTTAACGAAGCCTCACTATTATGTGGCTTCAAGAAAATAGCACACAAAGCAGGACTCAATGTCAAAGCGTTGATAGCAGAGAAAGCAATAGCGATGGCCATGGTCAAACCGAACTGACGATAGAAGGTACCAGCGGTACCGCCCATGAAGCTCACAGGTATAAACACGGACATCATGACCAACGTAATAGAAACGATGGCGCCACCCAGTTCGTGCATGGCATCAATAGAGGCCGCCCGAGCCGATTTATAACCTTGGTCGAGCTTGGCGTGAACACCTTCGACGACCACAATGGCATCATCGACCACAATGGCGATGGCAAGCACCATTGCCGAAAGTGTCAGCAAGTTGATACTGAAGCCAATCAATTTCAACACGAAGAATGTAGCGATCAATGCTACAGGAATGGCAATGGCAGGAATCAACGTAGAGCGCATATCCTGAAGGAAGATATACACCACAATAAACACGAGGATGAATGCCTCAATCAACGTCTTCACAACTTCATGAATAGAAGCAAAAAGGAAGTCGTTGGCATTCTGTGCAATGTTGATTTTCAATCCTGAAGGCAACTTAGCAGAATAATCTTCGAGCAATTTCTCGATATCGCTAATGGTTTGAGTCGCGTTCGTACCAGCCATCTGATAGACGATACAGCTGACAGACTTGTGTCCGTTTACCGTATTGTTAAAGGTGTAAGCCAGACGTCCCAATTCGACACGTGCAATATCTTTCAGACGAAGTACTTCACCATTCTCAAGAGCCTTGATAACGATTTCTTCAAATTCGGCAGGTTGTTGCAAACGTCCTTTGTAACGTAATGTGTATTGGAAAGTCTGCTTTCCACGCTCACCCAACTGACCAGGAGCTGCTTCAATATTCTGTTCACTCAAAGCTGCTACCACATCATTCGGAATCAGTTTGTACTGGGCCATGATGTCAGGCTTCAACCAGATACGCATGGAGTAGTCCATACCCATCACATTGGCATCACCTACACCAGTCACACGTTTTACTTCAGGAATCAAGTTAATATTGGCATAGTTCTCCAAGAACTCGATGTTATATTGGTCTTTCTCATCATAGATAGAGAAAATCATCAACATTGAAGTCTGACGTTTCTGTGTCGTCACACCGACTTTGGTTACTTCGGCCGGCAACAGACCTTGAGCCATGGACACACGGTTCTGTACGTTTACGGCCGCCATATCGGGGTCAGTTCCCTGCTTGAAATAAATGGAGATATCAGCCGAACCACTATTGGAAGCGTTGGAAGTCATGTACATCATGTTTTCCACACCATTAATCTGATCTTCCAACGGAGAAATGACTGAGTTCAAAACGGTTTGGGCATTGGCACCTGTATAGGTGGCACGCACAGATACCGTAGGAGGCGCAATGTCCGGATATTGGGTGATAGGCAATGTTGCCAAACCAATAAAGCCCAAAATTACTAACAAGATGGAGATTACCGTTGATAGTACCGGACGGTTAATAAATCTATCTAATTTCATTCTTTTGTCAATTTGTAGGTTGGATTCGTTTTATTGAAACGCAGTTTGGATGTTACCATCCTTCTGATCTTGGAGTGCCTGTTGGTAAGCAGCCTCCTTATCAGCCGGGCTGATAGGTGTAATAGCCTGGCCATCCTTCAGGTTCTGTACGCCTTCCAATACGATCTTGTCGCCAGGTTTCAGACCTGCAGTTACGTAATAATACTTGCCGTCGTTCAACGTGAAGACATTGATTTCAGTATTCTTCAATGTATTATCAGGTTGTACAACGAATACGAACTTCTTATCCTGTATTTCAGTAGTAGCCGACTGAGGGATCATGATAACGTTTTCCATCGGATTGGGGAAAACGACATTACCTGTACCGCCGCTGCGCAGAATGTTCTTCGCATTGGGGAAGAGGGCACGCATGTTGACCGAACCTGTGGTTTGGTCAATGACACCACTGATCGTTTCAACACGTCCGCTATCAGGATAGATCGAACCGTCGATGAGCTGCAAATGAACTGAAGGCAAACTTTCCAGAATTTCCTTCATGCTGCCACCTTCACGTATCATGGCCAGCAGCTGACGCTCGGTCATGGAGAAATAGGCATACATTTCCGAGATGTCTGCTACCGTTGTAAGCGGAGTAGCAATCGATGGGCTTACCAGACTTCCCACACGATAAGGGATGGTACCTACGACACCATCGCTAGGGCTGGTCACCCGTGTGTACGACAGATTGTTCTGTGCATTCACCAGTTGTGCCTCGGCCTGTGCCAGCGAAGCTTTTGCCTGTGCCAACTGATTTTCAGACATAAGCAGATCGTAGTCACTGACAATCTGTTTCTTGTTCAACTCACGCTTGTTAGCAGTGGTCAGTTCTTGAGTATTCAGAGCAGCTTTGGCTGTTTCTACCGTCGCTTTAGCTGAATTTACGGCTGCCTGATACTGAACAGGGTCAATAGAGAACAATACTTGTCCCTTACGTACAACCGCACCTTCGTCTACGTGCAGTTTGGTAATAAATCCGCTGACCATCGGACGAATTTCCACGTCTTGTTTACCTTTGATGGTAGCAGGATAGCTATTTGTCAGGTTCGCAGTGGTAGTCTGTACCGTCAGTACTGCAAATTCGGGTGCTTTACCCGCTTCCTTGTTGCCCTGTCCGCAGCTGCTGAGCAGCGCCAGGCAACATGCCAATAATACTAATCTACTCTTCATACTTTTTTATCTCTGTGTCTAATTATTGAATATCAACCTAACATTGCCATATACACAAACCAAGTATAGGCTCCGTGAAAACTAAAAGGTGCTCCTTAGTTTTCCATCCTGCAAAAGTATCGTTTTTACGACAGAATGGTTTGTTGTATAAGCTTTTTTTAACTATGTTTCAGAGAATTCTACCTGTACGAAGCTCAAACGTACAATGCTTTTTATCATGTAATCGTACACGTCGTCTGCCTTCCACTTTTTTCGCCAAAAGAAAGCAGCCTTTTCCTGATAGGAAAACAGCCTTTTCCACTCGCTATTCCAATGCTTTTCCCTGTACATTCCATTCCCTTGTTGTTGTGATAAAAATCTAAAAAAAACAAGCATTCCGTTTCCCATATAAATAGATGTTGTATCTTTGCGAAGCTTCTTCGGATGCAAGACTCTACGGATATGAATAAACTAAAAAAACATCTGCACATCAAATCGAGCGCATGGCGCATGCAGCGCTTGCCTATTTTCATCGTATTGGGCATCATGCTATACTCATGTGCCAGTATCGGTCGTATTGAAGGAGGCCCTATCGACGAAGCCCCCCCTGTCTTTGTGCAGAGCACGCCTAACCCCGGCCAGCTGAACTATAAACGCGACCGCGTGACCATTGCATTCGATGAATACATCAAACTGGACAATGCAGGCGAGAAAGTTGTCATCTCACCTCCTCAGATTCAGCAACCCGAAATCAAGACAAGTGGCAAGAAGGTAGTCATCAACTTTCAGGACACGATGAAAGCCAATGTCACTTATACGATAGACTTTGGCGACGCCATTCAGGACAACAATGAGAGTAACCCGCTGGAGCAGTTCACCTTCACATTCTCTACAGGTGCGCAACTGGACACAATGGCCGTGTCGGGTACCGTACTCAATGCCTCCGACCTAGAGCCGGTAAAGGGTATGCTAGTAGGACTTCAGTCGAATCTGTCCGATACAGCTTTCACGTCCCTGCCCTTCGAACGTGTAGGACGTACAGATAGCCGCGGACGCTTCTCCATTCGTGGAGTGGCACCAGGCACTTATCGTATCTATGCCCTGCAGGATGCCGACCAGAACTACTTCTATTCACAGCCAGCTGAACGAATAGCGTGGCAAGACTCGCTGATCAACCCACGTTACGAATTCCGAATGCGACAGGACACAACGTGGATAGACTCCCTGACCATTGATACCATCATCGAACGCCAGTACACGCATTACTTGCCCGATGACATTCTGCTTTGTTGCTTCAAAGAGATATCCTACAACCAACGTCTGGCCAAAAGCGAGCGCCTGACTCCCCAAAAGTTCTCGCTCTACTTTACAGCACCTGCCGACAGCCTCCCGTTGCTGAAAGGACTCAACTTCGACGAGCACGACGCCTTTGTTATCGAACAGACGACAGGACGCAACGACACAATCCACTACTGGATAAAAGACTCCCTGCTTTACAAGCGGGATACCCTGCAAGCGGAAATAACCTATCTGGAAACCGACTCGCTAGGCAAACTGGTACCACGCACAGACACCTTGCGCCTGCAATCGAAACTGACCTACGAGAAGCAACGGAAACAAAAACAGGAACAAGACGAAAAGAAGCTGGAAGAGCTACGCAAAGAAGCCAAGAAAAAGAAGAAACGTGATGCCGACGGCAAAACCATAGAGCCAGAAGAACCCGTTTTGCCAACCGAGTTCCTGCCCATGGATGTCTATGCTCCGTCGTCGATGGACGTATACGATTATCTCACCCTGACCTTCCAAGAGCCTTTGGCAAAGATAGATACCGCAGCTTTCCACCTGCAACAAAAGGTAGATACTTTGTGGCAAGACATTCCCTTCGACTTCCAACGCGACTCGCTGGACATAAAAGTCTACAATATCTTTGCCAATTTCGAACTGGGAGAAAGCTATCAGTTTGCAATAGACTCGGCTGCTATCCAAGGACTCTATGGGCTGACAACGGATAAAGTAAAACAAGAACTGAAAGTCAAGACCCTCGAAGAATACGGAACCATTCTTTTCGACATTATAGGTGCTGACTCAACGGCATTTGTCGAACTGGTCGACGCACAAGACAATGTAATACGTACAGTATCTGTCGTCGATGGAAAGGCCGATTTCTACTATCTGACACCAGGGAAATATGGTGCACGCCTGATTGTTGACACGAATAAAAACGGGCAGTGGGATACAGGAAACCTGAAAGAGCATCTACAACCTGAAAAGGTATATTACTACTTCCAACTATTGGAATTGAAAGCCAATTTCGAGCTTCAGCAGACATGGAATCTGTTCGACAGGCCATTGGATCAGCAGAAACCATTAGACCTCAAAAAACAGAAGCCAGAAGAAAGCAAGAAGAAAAAAGGCCAAACCAACAACAACCGATAACCGAAAAAATCAAATGTAGAAATGAAACTGGCGATAAGAATAAAACAAAGAAACAGATTGATAGGATTGTTAGTGGCAGGAATCGTATGCCTGTTCACCACACTCCCCCTAAATGCACAATGCCCGGCAGAAAACAAAGCCTTCAAATCGGGTGAACATGTGATGTACGACCTTTATTTCAATTGGAAGTTCATCTGGGTCAAAGCCGGCATAGCCAGCCTGACGACCAATGCGACTACCTATCAACAGAAGCCAGCTTTCCGCTTCAACCTTCTGTCAGTCAGCAGCAAACGGGTAGATTTCTTTTTCAAGATGCGTGACACGCTAACCTGTTATGTCAGCGACCGCCTTGAGCCTCTATATTTCCGCAAAGGAGCTGAAGAAGGCAAACGCTATACGGTAGACGAAGCTTGGTTCAGCTACAAAGACGGCGTATCGCATGTCAGACAAAGCCGCTCATGGCTGGGCGGACGTGTCGACACCATGTCTTATAGCGACAGCCGTTGCATCTTCGACATGCTGAGTATATTGGCACAGGCACGTTCCTACGACCCTAAAGATTATAAAATAGGCCAAAAAATACGTTTCCCCATGGCAACAGGCCGAAAGGTGGAGGAACAGACATTGATTTATCGTGGGAAAGAAAACATCACAGCCAACAACGACACAACGTACCGCTGTCTGGTATTCTCATTTGTAGAATATGTAAAAGACGGCAATAAGGAAAAAGAGAAGGAAGTAATCACGTTCTTTGTTTCAGACGACAAGAACCACCTGCCAATCCGTCTCGACCTGTATCTCAACTTCGGATCGGCCAAAGCTTTCCTAACCAGCGTACGTGGCAACCGCTATCCGTTGACATGTATTGTTGAGGATTAACCATCCCCAGCTTCACGAATCACAACTGGAAAGGAAGCGGGTCAGATTTACGAAACACACTCGACTCAAACGTGGCAACCAATTCACCACGCTGGTTTGTGATGTCTATCTGATAACATCCTGTACTACGGCCGGTATAACGTTCATGAGCCTCAGCATAAAGAATATCTCCTGTAGTGCTGGCACGTAAGAAAGTGATATTAGAGGAAAGCGAAAAAGCCAATGTGCCATGCGAATTGGCGGCAGCCGCCAAAGCTAGATCGGCCAAAGTAAAAAGTACTCCCCCTTGCGTACGTCCACCCGCATTGAGATGCTCATCTGTTATTTTCAATTGTGCTCTACTATATCCTTTTTTCACTTCAGTCAGTTCGATGCCTACATTATCAGCAAAACGGTCGTTCTTGAAAAATTCTTGTGGTGTCATTTTGGTAACTTCTAATCAATGAAACGTTTTTACTCTTTTTCAAAGCTTACTTTATGTGAACTCTTATAAAAAATGAGGTTTCGCCTACAAATGTAACAATTTTACTCTTTAACTGTATGATTTAGGTACCTATATATGACAAGAAGGACGTACCTTTGCCAATGTCAATGGTATAAACTTATATTTTTAAATTATAATCCTTTGTTATGAAAACAACACTGACGACCTTGGGAGTATCTCTCCTGATCTTCGCAAGTTGCGCCGGCCAGAAAAAAGCGGAAAGCAACTTCATCCAAGACAACATCGATAATGCGGTGGCACAACACACATTGCAGACAGACATTATCGAAAAATCTGGTAAGATATTGAACCCCCGTACCATCGAAAAAGACGGCAGTATTCACTACGTACCCATCGACGACTGGTGTTCAGGTTTCTTTCCTGGAAACATGTGGCTGACCTACGAACTGACAGGTGACCAGAAATGGGAAAAACTGGCAGAGAAGTATACAGAAGATTTGGATTCTGTAAAGCACCTGAAATGGCATCACGACGTAGGTTTCATGATCGGTTGCAGCTACTTGAACGGCTACAGACTGGCAGGAAAGACTGAATACAAAGATGTAATCGTAGAAGCTGCCAAATCGTTGTCTACCCGTTTCCGTCCAGGAGCAGGCGTCATCCAATCATGGGATGCCGACAAAGGATGGCAAGGTACACGTGGCTGGAAATGCCCCGTCATTATCGACAACATGATGAACCTGGAACTGTTGTTCGAAGCTACACGTCTGTCGGGCGACTCTACATTCTATAATATCGCCGTAAAGCATGCAGACACTACACTGGCCAACCATTTCCGTGCTGACAACAGCTGTTACCATGTGGTTGACTACGATCCTGAAACCGGCGAAGTACGCAGCAAACAAACAGCCCAAGGTTATGCCGACGAATCAGCATGGGCACGCGGACAAGCATGGGCTTTGTACGGATATACGACTTGTTACCGCTATACACACGATAAGAAGTACCTGGATCAGGCAGAGAAAGTATATAACTTTATCTTCAACAACAAGAATCTGCCTGCCGACCTCGTACCCTACTGGGACTACGATGCACCCAACATTCCGAACGAACCGCGCGACGCTTCTTCGGCAGCCTGCACTGCTTCAGCTTTGTACGAGTTGAGTACGTATGTCCCTGACAAGAATTATAAGGAAACAGCCGACCGTATCATGGAAAGCCTTGCTTCTCCAGCCTATCGTGCTGAAGTAGGGACAAACGGCAACTTTATCCTGATGCATTCCGTAGGCAGTATTCCTCACGGAGCAGAAATCGATGTTCCGCTGAACTATGCCGACTATTATTTCCTGGAAGGTTTGATGCGTAAACGCGACCTGGAGAAGAAATAACAAGTAAGAACAGACTAGCTAAGGGCTACAAATTGCAAGAAGACACCCAAAAGCTGTTATTTGCAACTTGTAGCCCGCTGTTTATCCACACATCTAAATATAAACAACCATGAAACATTCTTTGAACCTCATAATGGGAGGAATGGGCCTCCTGGCTCTAGCAGGTTGCAAAAGCCAACCAAATGAACAGCCTCAACAGCCCAATGTCATCTATGTATTCCCTGATCAGTACCGTAATCAGGCCATGGGTTTTTGGGGGCAGGAAGGCTTCCGTGAGCATGTCAATTTCCGCAACGATCCTGTACATACACCTAATTTGGACCGTTTTGCCCGCGAATCAGTCGTGTTGACTTCGGCCCAAAGCAACTGCCCGTTGAGTAGTCCGCATCGCGGCATTCTGCTGACAGGCATGTATCCCAACAAAAGTGGAGTACCCCTGAACTGCAACGCCAACCGCCCCATCAGTTCGCTACGTGAAGATGCCGAATGCATCAGCGATGTTTTCAGCAAAGCGGGTTATGATTGTGCCTATTTCGGCAAGCTGCATGTTGACTTTCCCACACCCAATGACCCCAATAACCCTGGACATTACGTAGAAGAACAAGTACCTGCATGGGATGCTTACACCCCGAAAGAACGCCGACACGGCTTTAATTACTGGTATTCATACGGTACCTATGACGTACATAAAAATCCTCATTACTGGGATACGGAAGGCCATCGTCATGAACCCAAGGAATGGTCCCCCTTGCATGAAGCCAAGCAGGTGGTCAGCTACCTGAAAAACGAAGGCAACGTGCGAGATACACAGAAACCATTCTTCATCATGGTGGGCATGAACCCGCCTCACAGTCCCTACCGCTCACTGGACGACTGTATGGAGGAGGATTTCAACCTCTACAAAGACATACCGCTGGATAGCCTGCTTATCCGCCCCAATGCTGATTCCAAAATGAAAAAAGCCGCCAGTACTCCATATTACTTCGCCTCGGTAACAGGCGTAGATCGTGCTTTCGGCCAAATACTCGATGCATTGAAAGAATTAGGGCTGGATAAGAACACCATCGTCGTATTCTCGTCCGATCATGGTGAAACCATGTGTAGCCAAGGAACAGACGATCCGAAGAACTCCCCTTACGCCGAGTCGATGAATGTTCCCTTCCTCGTCCGCTATCCAGGCAAACTGACACCACGCGTAGACAACCTGATGTTGTCATCTCCAGACATTATGCCTACATTGCTAGGACTGGCCGGGCTTTCCGACTCCATCCCCACCGAAGTACAGGGCCGTAACTATGCTCCGCTTTTCTTCGATGAAAAGGCCGAAATTGTTCGTCCTACAGGAGCACTCTACATCCAAAACATGGACGGTGAAAAAGATACAGACGGCAAAGTAAGAACATACTTTCCCTCAGCCCGCGGCTTTAAATCGGCCAAATATACCTTGGCTCTCTACATAGACCGCAAAGAGCACAAGCTGGTTAAGAGTCTGCTTTTCGACGACGAAAAAGATCCTTACCAGCTGAATAATCTCCCGCTGGAAGAATATCCAGAAGTAGTAAAGGAACTTTGTGCCGAGATGGGTAAAGTACTGAAAGATATAGATGATCCTTGGTATCAGAAGGGAATCTTAAAAGATATGATACCTTACTAAAAAAGTCGTTTACGTCTATTTTGACAAAAGTGTATCATTGCATCCTAACACTGCACTTTGTGACCCTCTAACACAGTGCTTTATGACGGTCTGACACAGTGCTTCATTACAACCCCAGAAAGCACTGCATTAAATAGTCAGGAAGTACTGTATCAAAGCGCCAGAATGTAAATCCTAAGCCCCTGCCAATACAGGGTACATATACCATTCAGGCACGGACTGCACAACTAACCGGCAAGTACTTGTGCATATCCGTGCCTGAATGTTTTTTATGTCCTTACAGACAAGGAGTGAATCTCAGCTTGTAGGAATGTTCCTCCTGAGATACGCGATAGATGGGGAGCGTGTCGACATCGCTGCCACAGCTGGCATTGCCCACACCGCGCATAACGGCATCCAGATGAAGCACAATGTACGGACGGGCTGTCAGTTCCCACATGTGCTGTCCTTTCATCAGGTCTTCGTCGGTGTAGCGCAAAGCCGAGAAGGAGACGTTGCCTTCCGTACGGATGCAGACACCCTTGCCCGAAGCGTCGGTCAGCTTCAGTTCGCGCAGGCCTTCACGGTTGCCCATGGACTGCGGCTTGACATACTTCTCGGCCATATCGTCCACGGTCGTCGTATAGCGGCCCACCATGCAGCCGTCCTTGCGGTCGTTGTAGTTCTCCCACGGACCGTAGGCGTAGTAATCCACCTGGCTCAACGATGGGTTGATGCCGCACACCAGACCACAACGGCGCAAGTCGGCCGTATGAGGCTGGAATACGGCGTCCATATCCATCGTACCGTCGGGGGCAAAGGTGTAGGTAATCTGCGTGTCGCAGAGCGAACCTTTGCGGACGGTCTTCACTACGACTTTCGCGCCGTCTTTCGTCACTGTGCACTCGCCTTCGGCCTCAAGTCCGTTCTCCGTGCGGGTAAAGCGGTCGTTCTCTATCCAGCGATGGTTGTCGTAAACGAAGCCCTGACCTTCGCTGACAACGGCCTGACCATTCATCACCAGCGACGTCATCTGGCCGTTCTTGCGGTTGAATACTGCTTCCACGTTGGCGTTCTTCACGCTGACGGTGCTTTCCGTCTCTTCCACCTGCAAGGCCAGCTTACGGCCGCCCTTGGTCGAGAGTTCGGGCAACGAACCGCGCTCCAGCAACGTGTATTGCTGCTGTGCCACCACATGGCCTGCCGGTGCCCAGGGAGCAGCTTCCTTCTTGCATATCTGGAGGTTGAGCATCACTTCCTCGCCTGCCTTCTGTGCCTGGCGCAGCCTGAGGGTGTTCAGTCTCAACGTTATGGCCAAGGAGTCGTCGGGCATCACGCGGTCCAGCATCATGCTGTCGGCTGCCAGTGCCACACCGTCTTTCACGGCCTGCCAGCGCAGGTAGAAACCGTCGAGCGGCAGGAAGTCGTAGGTATTCTTCAGCAGTACGCTGGCCTCATCTTTCTTCACATCCATACCCAGGAAACCGAAATGCACATATTGGTACACAGCCTTCACCTCCTTCAGCTTCGGCGACTCGTCGCGCGTAGCGGGAATGATACCGTTAGAGCAGAAGTTACCCTGATGGGGGCCGGGGAAGTCATAACCCGTGTGCAGGCGGTAGATACCTTTCTTTATTTCGTGAGGCTCGTATATGGCCTGGTCCACCCAGTCCCAAATGGCACCGCCGATGGTGGACGAACTGCTTTCGATGCTCTGCCAGTATTCCTTCAGGTTACCGATGGCGTTGCCCATGGCGTGGGCGTATTCGCAGATGAACATCGGCTTGTCGAACGAGTTGACATACTTATCCATCCATTTCATACCTGGATACATCTTCGAATAGAGATCGCTGAAGCGGTTGCCGCCAAATTCTTTTCCGTCGCGCGTTCCTTCGTAGTGGATGGGACGGCTGTCCAGACGACGGGCCGCATCGTAGCAGGCCTGGAAATTGCTGCCGCCTCCGGCTTCGTTACCCAAGCTCCAGAAGATGACAGACGGATGGTTGCGGTCGCGCAGCACCATGCGGCCAATGCGATCCACAAAGGAAGGAATCCACGACGGCATGTCGCTGATAGACTGGTTAGCATGGTCTTCGAGGTCGGCCTCATCCATCGTATAGAGTCCGAAGTAGTCGAACATAGCGTACATCTTGGCCGCGTTCGGATAGTGGGACGTACGGATGGTATTGATGTTGTTCTGTTTCATCAGCAACACGTCGCGCAACATCGATTCTACAGGCACGGCACGGCCGTAAAGGGGGTGCGTATCGTGGCGGTTCGTACCCTTGAAGAACACGCGCTGACCGTTGATGTACACCAGCGGGCCACGCACTTCGATGTCTCTGAAGCCATATTTCGTAGAGAAGGCCATCTCATCCTTGCCTCCCTCGCGCTGGACGACGTGCAGTGTGTAGAGGTTCGGCGTCTCGGCAGTCCAGAGCTGCAAGTCCTTCAACGAAGAAAACAATGCTTTCGCCTCCACTTCGCGGTCTTTTTCAGTGAACGAAACGGTGAGTTCCTTTTCGGCTACCAATGAGCCGTCGGGAGCCAGCAAGCGGAGGGCTATGTCTTTCTTGCCGTTCAATCCGTCGCGGTTGTCGAGCTTCAGGGCAACGGAGAGTTCACCGGCCTTATATCCGGCCTGCGCATCGAGGCGGGAGGTGATGTAATGGTCGCGTACGCTGACCTTCGGAGTGCTGTACAGACAGACGTCGCGGAAGATACCGCTCATGCGGAACATGTCCTGACACTCCAGATAGGAGCCGTCGCTCCAGCGGAACACCTGCACGGCCAGGCGGTTACGGCCTGTACGCAAGTATGGAGTCAGGTCGAATTCGGCCACGTTGTTAGCGCCCTGCGTATAACCCACGTATTCACCGTTCAGATAAACCAGCGCGGCGCTGTAGATACCTCCGAAGTGGATGAAGGTGCGACGGTTCTCCCAGCCCTTCGGCAGGTCGAAGAAGCGCACGTAGGAACCCACGGGATTGATGCCGTAGTTCTTGCCGCCGTCATTGAAACCCTTGCGGGCATCGATGTAGGGAGGTGTATTGGCGTGCGGATATTCCACGTTGGCATAGATGGGGCGGTCGTACCCCTGCATTTCCCAGTTGGAAGGCACGGGGATGGTTTCCCAGCCCGACACGTCGAAGTCTTCCTTGTAGAAGTTCAACGGGCGTTGCGAGGGTTCGGGTACAAAGTGGAAAGACCAGTCGCCGTTCAGCAACAGGTAGCGCGAGCTGTGGTTATCGACCCACGGCGTGCGGTAATATTCGGCATCGGCCATCATCTCGGCCTCGCTGGCATAGGGCAGGTAAGTGGCGTGACCCACTTCCTTGTTCTCTTCAAAGCGGGTTTCGTCTTCCCAATAGGTGCGCGAACGCTGCACTACCTGCTCGGCCATGCCTTCGGGCATCGGCATCGGGCTGACTTCGATGGAGAAAAGTGTTTCCTTCTCGTCCTTCAATCCATCCTTGGCTACCAGAGCCAGCTGGCCTGACTTGTTGCAAACCATAATCAGGTCGGGGCTGTTGGAGGGGAATATCTGTACATATTTCCCGTTCTCGCGGACAATCCACAACTGCGACTCGTCTGAACCGTTGTTTTCCGTAATGCCCACAGCCTGACCGGCCTTGTTGTGGATGGCCTTGTTCTCGAAGGGATTGAGGATGCGGAAACTACCCGACAGATTGCTGAGAGCCCATTGCTGCAGCTGGTCGGCTGCACGTTGCTTCACCAGTAGGGCCTCTCCGCCACCCGCTTTGTAACCGATTACTTTCCCTTTCTGCCCGGCCGGCGCTATGTTGTATAGCTTGTCCTTGGCAAAATTGACCTGCGCACAAGCCATACTGACGGCCCATACGAAGATACATGCTAAACTTACTAAGATCTTTTTCATCATACTTTAATTTAAGGATACACCAATTTCTTCCATTTCTACTATAGCAGCCGCAGCATCGGGTGTAGTAGCATCAAGTTTGATGAAACGAGCCTTTTGAGGCTGGGCAAACTTGACGGTCTGTGGCAACGGATTATGCATGATATTGCTAAATTCACCGTTTGTAGGAACCTTTGTCCACGATTTCCCATCCATGCTGACATAAAAAGTATAGTGATACGCCATGGTCGGCTTGGCCTGCTCGTTGAGAGGAGCATAGGTAAAGCCTTTCAGGCTCACTTCCTTGCCCATGTCAATGACAAGCGGCTGGGCAGAAACTTTCTTCCAGGAGTTACGGGGTAGGTCGTTCCACTTGGAGGTCGCCTGCTGTTCTTCAACATCAGGCGCATAGTAGGCTGCCACATTACTGATGTGTGCCTCAAGACGGGCGCTTCCAATGGTTATCCGCAAAGCCTCAGCCTCTACCGCAGGAAAGCGAAGCATGCGCTTGTAACCTACCGTCGTACCTTCGCCCAGCAGTTGCCACTGCCCTTCTACACGGGCCTCCACACGGAAGCTCTCCACACGCTGTCCGCGGGCAATGTCTTCCTGCAGAAGGACTACATTGATTTTCGACGAAGACTTCAGTTCATATTCCCGCTGGTCGCCCGAAGCGGCATCCCACATCTTCTGTCCCTTCTGGACACGATTGTCGGCAAACACCTGCTGGCGATAAGCCGCAAACTCCTTCAGACGGGCCACGTCGGCTTCATGAATATGACCGCGACGATCAGGCGGAATGTTCAGCAACAGAACTGAGTTATAACCAACCGACTGGAAATAGATGTCGGCCAGGTGCTTCAGGCTCTTCACCTTACCATTTTCATTCTCATGCCAGAACCACCCCGGACGGATGGAAACATCGACTTCCGAAGGATACCAGAACAGTTCGGTCGCATTCTCCAACATCTCGCGACTTCCCAAATCCTTTGCCTGACTATTGATATCCAGCCGGCTGTTATTTTCTGCCGAACGGGCATAAATACCTGGCGTCAGCACGGTCGCACTCCACTCTGTCTCACGACCGAGCCCCCGTTCGTTGCCCACCCAGCGGACGTCATCACCCATGATGGCCATCACAGCCTTGGGTTGCAGGCGCTGGATGGTCTTGTAAAAAGCATCCCAATCATATACCTGTTTCTTGCCGTTGGGACCTTCGCCATTGGCACCGTCGAACCACACTTCATGTACTTCGCCATAGTTGGTCAACAGCTCGGTCAGCTGTTCGATAAAGAATTCGTTGTAGCGGGGAGAGTCACCGTAACATTCGGCGTTACGGTCCCAGGGAGAGAGATACACACCAAACTTCATGCCGTACTTCGTACAGGCGTCACGCAGTTCCTTCACCACGTCACCCTTTCCGTCCTTCCAGGGAGAAGAAGCAACCGAATGTTTTGTGGTCTTGGTAGGCCACAGACAGAAACCGTCGTGATGTTTGGCCGTCAGCAATACCATCTTGAAACCAGCTTCTTTCAACTCGCGAACCCACTGTTCGGCATCCAGATCGGTGGGGTTGAACAATGCAGGATCTTCTTTGCCATCGCCCCACTCTCTGTCAGTAAAGGTATTGATTCCAAAATGCAAAAAGGCCGTCAGTTCCATCTGCTGCCACTCCAACTGCTGGGGAGAAGGCACCAGACGGGCAGCCATCGACACTTTTTGCTCCAACGTCGCATGCTCGGGAAATTGTACATGCTTTACAAATACTTCTGCATCTTGCCGGGTCTGACTACAAGAGGAAGACAGTCCCAACAGACACATTACAAGAAATGATTTTAATTTCATAAGATTAGGGTTGAACATTATTTCAACAAATATAAGCAAAACCTGTAAGATTACCAAACAAAAAGTAATCCTACAGGTTTTTAACTGTCAAAATCCATGTTTTTACTTACCCTAACTTTAATGTTTCAGTTCAACTTCAAAGCTGGCAGCATCCTTACAAGCAAAACGCAGCACTGTCTGCTTTTTATCTACTGAAACAACTTTGCAGAAAGGAGTCTCATCTACCTGCCAACACCCTTTCAAAGTAACGGTCAACGGCATCTCGGCACTTTTGTTGCTTTTCCACGGACGAGAATAGATACTACGTTCCTTACGTTTGCCTTGTTCGTCGAATGCCTCATCACTGGGACCGCTATAAAGAGCCAAATCGGGTTGAGCCACAGTAAGACGTACCTTCTTACCTTCCTGACGAACCATCACCAGACAAGAAGTATCGGTTGCTTGTACCAATCCATCTTTAGGTAGAGATCGCGATGTCTCAAAGAGAACATAGGATGTCAAAGTACCATCAGCCGTACGCACAATATGAGCATTACGGTCCTGCTGAAGCACCTTATAATCAGGCTTGCGGGCAAAGCGCTCCAAAGTGACAGCATCTGTACGAGGCAAGATAGCATATTCATAAGAAGCACCTTTCGGTGCCTTGCCATGCTGCAAGGTAAGCGATACCCAGTTGCCTGTTGTAGGTTTCACACTGCGTTCACCCACAGTAGTCTGCGGGAAGTTTTTCTCAAATTTAGCCGATTTCATCGTCGCTTTCGACAGATAATATCCTACGCCGTTAGGGTCAAGATAGCTTGTACCATTATCCTGATAGGCATCCCAATAAGTACGGAATTCAGGGGTAATAGCAGCCAACTGGAATACAGTAGTTTCTGTCGGATAATCTGTATTTACATTCTCAATATCCGAGCCAAGACAGACAATAGTACCATTCAAGAAGTGATAGGACTTACGGGCACGCAAAGAACCGTTATACTTGTCATGTTCGTGCAGTTTCATACCGAAATTACCGTTTTCACCGTTCTGTGAAAGTCCTCCAGCAAAGGCTTCGTCAGAATAAAGCATCTCTTCCATACCCGAATAGATGTCCACATTCAACACGTTGGCACGCAATTGATCGAAAGGCAGATGAATGCTGGTAACACCTGGTATACGGTTCCAGTCGAAACCTGCTTCCTGCCAACCGCTGGTTGTAAAAGTTACCATTTCATCGGGCTTTCCCGTCAGAATCTGTATACTGCCATGAGCCAGATAACGGCCGTAGAAATTGGCATCCAAATAGTGTTCAGCCGCCCAAAGGTAACGTGAATGACCACGCACTACTGCCGCCCAATTGTCGCGACGCTGCACACTTACACAACCGTAGCCCAAAGCCTGGTTACCCTGTGGGTCTGCTTCGGGACGGAAGCCCTGCGCTTCCAGTTCCTGTTTCAATTGCAATTCTTTTTTATTTGACGTACGGGGCAGGTAATCAGGGTCATTATCATTTACCCGACTGGTATACTCCATCAGGCGAAGGTAGGCGGCAGCCATGTCGGCATCATAAGGTTGTTTGCCGTCAGGCGTACCCGAAAGGGCCATCATGGCATACTGCACGGGGATAAGTTGTCCTTTACCGTTAGGATGGCGGCCCGACATGGAGAGTGCCCATTGGCGGGTATTGCAATAGAACCGCATGGTAAGCAACACCTTCTTCACCGTTTCATGCGCCAGCTCAGACACACGGAACTGCGTACCACTCAACAAGTAAATCATGTTTGTGGCACCATCCAGTCCTCCTACGGCATAAGCCGGATAGTTGTTGCAATGATGGAAGCAGGCGCCATCGCTCTTGAAGGAACCCATCAGACCGTCAGCCGGACGACAACCATAGTCAAGCCAGCGGGAGAAGGAACGCAAATACTGTACCTTTTCAGGTGAATCCTCCATGATAAGAATACTGGCTATACGGCCCTGTGTCTGGGTATTGAAAGAGTCTATGTCGATACCGTTCACCGTAGGCTTCGGATAGACTTCATTAGTGATAGCATACCAGCGCAACGTACGTTCGGCTTCAGCCAGTTTTCCTGCTTCACGCAGTACATCCTTCATCAAGAAATAGGCTACATAAAGACCACGCATGCTATAACCATAGTGGTGAATATTACCCCAACAACTGCCATAAGCCACACCTTGGTCGGTAATGTGGTCGTACATGGCCAGGAATTTCTGTTGGAGTTCATCACGCAATGTGTCATCTTTAGCATTCAGATAGGCAATGGCGATGCGCTTCATCAGGTTGAAATAATTGTTCATCTCCATGCCCAACTTGGTGAACATATCTTTGTCCCAACCGGGTATCATGCGCTCGTAGGCCTCAGCCTGACGCACCATGAAGATGGGCAGACCGCTCACTTTGCCGTTCTTGTAGGTAATCTGATAGAAGTCGTATGCCTTGCGAATGGCCTGCATCTCCTTGTCGGTCAGTTTGCCGGGCGTATAGAGCATGTCGCGAAAACGGGCTTCCATCAGCCTCATATCCTCCTTCTGTTGTTCATTAAGAGGTGTCAAGGCTATTTCGGGCTTCCAAAGCGAATGCTCATAAATAACCAGCCAATGGTTCGTCGTGCCTTTATTGACGAAAGGTACCTGCACATCAGCTGTCTGCTGACGGGCATCCACTTTACTACCGGTAATAATATGGTCGAAGTAAAGTTTGCCTTTCATGTCGGGTGCTACGATGCGCAACTCATTCATGCCTTCCTCTGGTATACCCTGCATATCGCGTTCATAACACACCCATGCAGCACGCCAACCTGTGAAGTTGATACCAAAGGGAAAGGAAGTACAGCGTTTGCCGTCTTTCAGAAATTCGAAACGTATCTGCTTGTCCTGTGCCTGCTCGTTGTACACCCACACGATAAAGGCTGAAAGATAGAGATCTTTACCCGTAGGATCCTTCTTCTCGAACATCAGATCTTTTTTTACACTGAATACAGCCCCCGGCTCATACTCCCAGCCAAGACTATGAAGCCCATCTTTGTAGTGTTCATCGTTAATAGTCAATCGGGAAGTTGCATCTGTCGTCATATAGGCAGGTACCTCACCATCTTCGAAGGAGAGCAAACGTTCGTTTTTCACTACCTGTGCTTCAGTCTGAGAGATCAGGAAGAACCCCAAAAGCGTAGCCGCTCCACGGGACCATTTGTTGAAATGCATCATATATTCTGTTAGTTTATTTAAGGTTGTTACAATGTCTTTCTCATTCGGTCACGAAGAAACGACATTTCCAGCAAATCAATAGGTAAAATCGTACAGAATAGATACAAAATAGTTAGCGATTCCCTTTTTGCTTCAAGAACTCGTAGCCAAAACGGCAACGCAGGCAATCCTTACGATCACAATATTCTTTCTGAAGCTGAATAAGAGCCTGTGAGTCAGCAGCTGTTGAAACAGGTAGACCAGCCCCACTCCACATTCGTGTGATATAGTTGTTCTCGGCCTTCAGAGTCTCCAGCAACATCGTAGCCCGCTCACAAAGGCTTTCCTCCTGGCGATGCTGTCCATAGGCATAAAGGAAAGGGACGACGGTATTGATAATGACCAAATCAAGCGCGCCACGGCCCATTCGCTTAGGCTGGTGAACGGAGGCCCTGCCGAAGGTGAAATGCTCTTCCCAATAGGAAGAAGTGCCCACAGCCAATAATTCGTGCAGCTCGTCGGCGGTACGGGCCTCCATCACCCGCGAGAAGAGCGTCTGCCCGCGGTGGTACAGGTCGGCCAGCTGGGCCAGGCGAACGTAGGGAAAGCCGCCGGGACGTTGGCGCAGAAACTTCCAGCGCGAAGGGTTCAATGGAGCAGGCAGACTGAACTTCTGTCGCAGGTAGCGGAATTCCTTCTGAAGGCGGAGGTAATAGTCGCCATAGTCGGGCTGCTCCTCGTCTAGTAAGCCGGCCATGCCGAGGAAGAAGGCTTCCACCTGAAAGAGGTCGTCGCGATGCTTGTCCACGGCACGGAAGGGAATGAGCCGTGCCCATGCCTCAAAAGCGTCGCTGTTCAACCCGAAGCCATAATTTCGCGCCAAGGTAACGAAGAACACATCCTCCCAATGATTGCCGTACGCATCGAGACGGGCACGGATGTCGCGCGCCTTCCGCCCGAAGCGCTCGGCCTGCAAGGCAGAGAGCCAGGAGTGGATTGTCAGCTTGGGCAGAGACGAAAGGATGGAGTAACAAGGCGGATGGATTTCCGAACTACGCAGTTCGTCGTAACGGCGGACTACATAATCGGGACAGCTCAATACGAGCTGGGGAATAGGCTGACCGTCACGACGGCACACAGGGCAGTCGGCCTCGCCCACCACGTGCAGGATAACGTTGTCGTAGGCCGCATCCGTCTGGTGTCCGTGCTTCTGCCAAAGGGAGGAACGGTCGTGCAGTTCCACGTTGCCCACCCACAGCACGCCGTCCAGCTTCAGCTTAGCATTGAAGAAGTCGGGGCCTGCATCGGTGTTGGGCAGGCCGGGGTCGATGACTTCCACCCGCTGGCCGTCAGTGGTGCGGAGTTCCTGCAAAGGGAAAATCTTGTGTTTCCAAAGGTAATGTAAGAGGTATTCCATACGATTAGTGGTTAATCTGTTTTATCAGTAGTTGCCGGAAAAGGTAGCGACATCGTAAACTCGCTGAACCGTCCCTGCACGCTCTCCACACTGACGTAGCCGCCATGCTCGCGGGAGACGTTCATCACGTAGTTCAGGCCGAGGCCGAAGCCGGAAACCTTCTTCTGACCGCTGCCGTCGTCGCGGGGCAGGACGCGCTCAAACTTGTCGAAAATGGTGCGCTGGGCCGAAAGGGGAATGCCGATGCCGTTGTCGCGAACGCTGATGCGAATGAAATCAGCCTCACATCGCGAAGCAATGCGTATCTCTACCGTTTCCTTGGAGTATTTCAGTGCGTTGTCTATCAGGTTGGAGAGGGCTTCCTTCAGATACTCCAGGTCGCCATAGACTTCCCCGGCCTGTAGGTCGGTGTGGAAGGTGACGGGCTTCGTGGCCTTTGCCTCGAACACCTGTATCAGGTCGTCCACAGCAGGGCGCAGGGGATGCCAGTCCTTGGTGAGCAGCAGCTGGTGATGCTCCATCTTCGAGAGGGTGAGCACCCGGTTGGTCAGATCCAACAGATGCAGGCTCTCCCGCTCCAGCAGGTCGAAGTGCTCGCGCTTGCGGTCAGGCTTGTCGTCCAGACGGCCGCTGCGCAGGTTCTTCACCGCCATCAGGAGGGTACTGATGGGGTTCTTCATGTCGTGCACCATGGCGTAGGAGAAGTCCTCACGCATCTGCGACAATTTATCTTGCCGCTGAATGATGTCCACCTGCTTGAAGATGCCGAAGGCCAGCAGGAAGAAGCCTGCCACCGTGCCCAGCAGGTAGTAGAGCTGCGACCCGACGGTCTCGGCACGAAGGTTGAGGAGGCGGGCCCGCACACCTTGCAGGCTGTCCAGCGGGATGACGAACGTGCGCCGATGCTCCAGCTCGCGTTCGTAGTCGTCGAAGTAGCGCAGGGCGGAGCGGAGCACCACGGTCGAGTCGCCCGCCAGCTGCACCGTGTCCAACCGGAAACGGAGGCGGCGCAACCCGCCCTCGCGCAGCTGCTGGCGGAAGAGGGAGTCGAGCCCTGCCTCAGGACAGAGGGCATGGCGGTCGTCGGCGCGGCACCAGGCCTCGTGGACGGTGCGCGTCACACGCTGGCTGTTGAGCCCCAGACCCATGCCCGTCCAGCGGCCGAGGAAGAAGACGGCTACGGCGGCGGCCACGAGAGTGAGGAGGATGTAGTAGGACTTGCTCATGTCTGTAGCGGTTAGTGGTTAGTGGTTAACGGTTAGTGATGAACGGTTAGCGGTCAGTATTCCATCCGGAGGGCACTAACCGCTAACCACTCACCACTAACCGCTACAAAAATAGCTTCTTTTCCCTTTCCCTCCAACTCCGTTAACGTAAAGATAACGTAACGTTAACCTTCCGTTTACCTGAGAGGACTTATCTTTGCAACGTCAATCAGAAAACAAATGTCACAATGGAAACAACTTTCAAGAACCACATGACCCGCTTCCTTGCGAAAGAAGCGGAGTCGCTGACGGGTAACGACCCCGTCAAAAAAATCCTCGTCCTGGCAGCCGTCGGGCTGGCAAGCTTCATCGTCTGCTTCGCGGCGGGCTACTATATCGGAAAATATATGGCCATCTTTTATTGAATCCTATCATTCACGCTTTATGAAAACAACTGCACAACCCAATCAGAACCCCGCCTCGCAACCGGACGGCATAGAAGTGAAAATCAACCCGGGACGAATCAGCATTTACGTCGTCGTGTTCTACCTGCTGGTTATGTTCGCCAGCTCGGTCCTCTACATCTTCATTTGGGAAGAGTTCTCCGTTTACAACCTGGGCCACTACATCGGGCAGCACTGGGGAAGAGGTATCTTCGGACTGCTGCTCATCATATTTGTCCTTTACATCCTGGCCGGCAGTCTGGTGACGTACTTCATCAGCGGACGCAGCTTGAAAGGTATTCGCTGGCACTTCGACTGGAAATCAGCGGGGTTCTATCCCTCGCGGCCTGTTCCCCTGAAGCACTACCGCCTGTTGCTGCTCCTGCCAGGCATCTTGCTGGGTGTGCTGCCCGTACTGCACGGCTTCTGCACCGGCAATGCCACAGCCTATGTCTTCGGCATCATCGCACTGGTGTGCAGCACTGCCGACTTCACGATGTGGCACAAGCTGCGCCCCTTCGACGACGAGGATTTGTTCCAGCCGGGGAAAAATACGTATGAGGGCACCGTCATCCGACGTAACTACACGAAATAGAGCTGCCCGTTTGTCAAGAAAAGCAACCAAGCTTTCTGAAACCCTGTTTTCAGGTGTTTTTCAGGAATAGCACCTAAAAAATCGGATACTGATTATCAGCGAATTAGTTGTTTTCAACAGAAAAGGCACCACTCGACGCCGGCAAGCCTTTCTCCTTTCGGATGAAGCCTCCTTTTATCAGGAATATTCAGCAAGAAAGGAGCATAGCGGCAGACACGCTCCCACCCCGCTATTGTTAACAAGTCGATAATGAAGGCTGTTTGCGTCAGAAAAGTCCTATATTTGAATAAGATAGGCGGCACCTCGGAAGTAAAAAGCTGAAAACTACGTTTTCGCTTTTGTACTTCTCTCGGTTTGCACTATATTTGCACATTATTATAATAAGAAAATAGAGAACAATGAAAATAGCACTGATCGGTTATGGTAAGATGGGCAAGGAAATAGAACGCATTGCCCGTAGCCGCGGACACGAAATCGTCTGCATCATCGACATCGACAACCAGGAGGACTTCCAGTCCGAAGCCTTCCGCTCGGCCGACGTGGCCATCGAGTTCACCAACCCCAAGGCTGCCTACGGCAACTACATGAAGACGTTCGAGGCGGGCGTGAAGCTTGTGTCGGGCAGCACGGGCTGGACGGAAGAGCACGGCGAGGAAGTGCGCCGCCTCTGCACCGAAGGCGGACGGACGCTGTTCTGGTCGAGCAACTTCAGCCTGGGCGTAGCCATCTTCTCGGCCGTCAACAAGTACCTGGCCAAGATTATGAACCAGTTCCCCGGCTACGACGTCAGCATGAGCGAGACGCACCACATCCACAAGCTGGACGCACCGAGCGGCACCGCCATCACCCTGGCCGAAGGCATCCTCGAGAACCTCGACCGCAAGTCGCGTTGGGTGAAGGGCACGCTCCAGGCGCCCGACGGCACCGTGACGGGCACCACCGCCTGCGCCGCCGACGAACTGCCCGTCAGCTCCATCCGCCTGGGCGAAGTGCCGGGCATCCACAGCATCCGCTACGACTCCGAGGCCGACAGCATCACCATCACCCACGACGCCAAGAACCGCAGCGGCTTTGCCCTGGGCGCCGTGCTGGCCGCCGAATATACCGCCACGCACGAAGGTTTCCTGGGGATGGGCGACTTATTCCCGTTTCTGAAATAAACAAGCATAGCAAGCCATGAAACAAGTATCACGCAAACAATGGATCAAGTTCGTCATCGTCACGCTGCTCTACCTGCTCTTCCTCCTGTGGGTCAGGAGCTGGTGGGGACTGGTGGTCGTGCCTTTCATCTATGACATCTACATCACCAAGAAGATACCCTGGAGCTGGTGGAGGAAGTCCGAGAACGCAGCCGTGCGCAGCGTCATGAGCTGGGTGGACGCCATCGTGTTCGCCCTGGTAGCCGTCTATTTCGTCAACATCTACCTCTTCCAGAACTATCAGATACCGTCGTCGTCGCTGGAGAAATCGCTGCTCGTGGGCGACTTCCTCTACGTGAGCAAGGTGAGCTACGGACCGCGCGTGCCCAACACGCCGCTCTCCATGCCGCTGGCCCAGCACACACTGCCCATCTTCAACTGCAAGTCGTACATCGAGTGGCCGCAGTGGAAATACAAGCGCGTACCGGGTTTCGGACGGGTGAAGCTGAACGACATCGTGGTGTTCAACTTCCCCGCAGGCGACACCGTGGCCACCAACTTCCAGCAGACCGACTTCTACAGCCTGGCCTACAGCGAAGGGCAGCGCGTCTATCCGAAGCAGGTCAACATGGACAGCCTGACGCGCCAGCAGCAGCGGGCCGTCTACGACCTCTACTATGCGGCAGGACGCAACCTCATCCTGTCTAACCCGCAGATGTATGGCAAGGTCATCACCCGCCCCGTTGACCGCCGCGAGAACTACGTGAAACGCTGCGTGGGCCTGCCGGGCGACACGCTCCAAATTAAAGAAGGACAGGTATATATCGACGGCCAGGCCATCGAGAACCCCGAAGGCCTGCAGTTCAACTACTTCGTGCAGACCACCGGCCCGCTCATCCCCGAAAACCTCTTCCGCGAGCTGGGCATCAGCAAGGACGACCAGTGGCTGATGAACAACGATCCGGGCTGGGAGGCCGAACTGGAGGCCATGGGCTTCGACCGCCGCGACGCACAGGGCCGTCTGGCTCCCGTCTATCACCTGTCGCTGACGCAGGCTATGCGCCAGGCCCTCGAAGGCAACAAGAAGCTCATCAACCGTGTCGCCATGGAGCCCGAGAGCTTTGCCGGACAGATGTATCCGCAAAACCTCTATACGAAGTGGGACCGCAATAACTACGGCCCCATCTGGATACCCGCCAAGGGAGCCACCATCACCCTGACGAACGACAACCTGCCCATCTACGAGCGCTGCATCACGGCCTACGAGGGCAACAAGCTGGAACGCCGCCCTGACGGCCTCTACATCAATGGGCAGAAGACCGACACCTATACCTTCCAGATGGACTACTACTGGATGATGGGTGACAACCGCCACAACTCGGCCGACTCGCGCTACTGGGGCTTCGTGCCCGAGGACCACGTAGTGGGCAAGCCGCTCGTCGTATGGCTCTCGCTGGACAAGGACCGCGGCTGGCTGGACGGCAAGATACGCTGGAGCCGCCTGTTCAAGTGGGTAGGCTAAGCTGAACGGAGAACAGACCCCATGAAGAAGGCGGGAAGAATCATACTGACTATAGCTGGAGTGGCGCTCATCGTGGTGCTGCTCCGCTCGTGTGTGGCTACCTCCTACCTGATTCCTTCGGCCGGCATGGAGAACTCGCTCTACCAGGGCGAACGCATCCTGGTAAACAAGTGGAGCTACGGGCTGCGCCTGCCCTTCATGCGCCTGTGGGGTTACCACCGCTGGGGAGACTGCGACGTCGGCAAGGAAGACATCCTCGTTTTCAACAACCCTGCCAACCAACTGGCAGACATCAGCCGACGTGAGGTCTTCATCAGCCGATGCATCGGTCTGCCGGGCGACACGCTGCTGGTCGATTCCTTCTTCACCGCCCTGCCCTGCGAGCAGTATGCCCCCGACCAGAAGTTTGTCTACGCCTATCCCAAGAACAAGGAACGCCAGCTGGACACGCTGCTTGCCACACTCTCCATCCGCCATGCCGAGCGGATGGGCGAAGACTCGCTCCACTACCTGCGCAGCTTCAGCCGTTACGAATACTATCTGCTGGAACAGGCTCTCTACGGGTACTGCTGGATACAACCGGCCGCTCGCCCCGACTCCCTGCAGGAAGCCCGCGCCCTCATCGTGCCGAAGAAAGGCCATGCCGTGCGCGTCTATCCGTGGAACCGCGTACTGCTGTGCAACACGCTGGTGCTGCACGAACACCGAAACGCCGAGATACAGAACGACACCCTCTACGTGGACGGCCGTCCCGTGCAGCACTGTGTCTTCACAAAGGACTACTACTGGGTGGCCTCGAACAACGCGGCCAACGTTTCGGACTCGCGCCTCTTCGGCTTCGTGCCCGAGGACCACATCATCGGACGGGCTTCCGTCATCTGGTTCTCGCGCGACAAGGAAAGCAGCATGCGTTGGGAAAGGATAGGCAAAGCCGTGCGATAAAAACAAGAAAACAATGGAAAAGGAAACGATATACCTCTCTTCGGCCTATCTGGCCCCGGTGGAATACTACACCAAACTGCTGGCCTACAACCGCGTCTATGTGGAAGACTGCGACCACTACCTGAAACAGACCTACCGCAACCGCTGCACCATCGCCGCGCCGGACGGTCCGCTGGCGCTCTCGGTGCCCATCATCAAGCCCGACACGCTGAAGTGCCCCATGAAGGACATCCGCATCTCCGACCACGGCAACTGGCGCCACCTGCACTGGAATGCTCTGGAATCGGCCTACAACCATACCCCTTTCTTCGAATACTACAAGGACGACTTCCGCCCCTTCTACGAACAGAAGTACGAGTTCCTGGCCGACCTCAACGAAGCCCTGTGCCGCCTGGTCTGCCAGCTCATCGGACTGGAACCGCAGATGGAGCGCACCACGGACTACAAGACTACCTTCGCTCCCTGTGAAGACGACTTCCGCGAACGCATCCACCCCAAGAAGGATTTTCGCACGGAAGATCCCGACTTCTGCCCGCAACCCTATTACCAAGTGTTTCAGGAGCGACTGGGCTTCCTGCCCAACCTGAGCATCGTGGACCTGCTGTTCAATATGGGGCCCGAAAGTCTGCTGGTATTGCAGGCCAGCCACCGAGGAGGAAACGTACATTCATTCATTTAAACAAAATATTTATCATGAAGAACTTATTTGACATCAGAGACAGAGTAGTAGTCATCACCGGAGGAACCGGCGTATTGGGTAAAGCCATCGCAGCCCACCTGGCCGAAGAAGGCGCTAAAGTGGTTATCCTTGGCCGCAAAGCTGAGGTAGGCAACGCCATCGTGGCGGACATCAAGGCAAAGGGCGGAGAAGCCATGTTCCTGACTACCGACGTGATGGACCGCAGCAAACTGGAGCAAAATCTGGCTGACATCCTGAAGGCTTACGGACGCGTAGACGCCCTGCTGAATGCTGCCGGAGGCAATATGCCGGGAGCCACCATCGGCCCGGACGGCACGTTCTTCGACCTGAAGATTGAAGAATTTCAACGTGTACTCGAACTGAACCTGACCGGCACCGTATTGCCTACGCAAGTTTTCCTGAAGCCGATGGTAGAACAGAAGAAGGGCGTCATCGTCAACTTCTCCAGCATGGCCGCCTTCCGCCCCATGACTCGCGTAGCAGGCTATGCCGCCGCCAAGGCAGGCATCTCCAACTACACCGCCTTCATGGCTACCGAAGTAGCCAAGAAGTTCGGCGAGGGTATTCGCGTGAACGCCATCGCCCCGGGCTTCTTCCTGACCGAACAGAACCGCACGCTGCTGACCAACCCCGACGGTTCGTGGACGCAGCGCGGACAAGACGTCATCCGCCAGACGCCCTTCGGCCGCATGGGGCGTCCGGAAGAACTGTGCGGAACCATCCAGTACCTCATCAGCGACGCTTCGAGCTTCGTGACGGGTACCGTGGCCGTGGTAGACGGCGGATTCAATGTATTTGCCATGTAATCCTCAAAAAAACAATACCGATATGATACTTTGCGAACAAACCTGGCGCTGGTACGGGCCGAACGACCCTGTCAGCCTCTGGGACATCAAGCAAGCCGGAGCTACCGGCATCGTCAATGCCCTGCACCACATCCCCAACGGCGAGGTGTGGACTGTAGAAGAAATCATGAAACGCAAGCAGATGATCGAGGAAGTGGGCCTCACGTGGTCCGTCGTGGAGAGCGTGCCCGTACATGAACACATCAAGACGCAGACAGGCGACTTTCAACGCTACATCGACAACTACAAGGAAAGCCTGCGCAACCTCGCCCAATGCGGCATTTACATCGTCACCTACAACTTCATGCCTGTACTCGACTGGACACGCACCGACTTGGCCTACGAACTGCCCGACGGCAGCCGCGCCCTGCGCTTCGAGCGTGCCGCCTTCATTGCCTTCGACCTTTTCCTGCTGAAACGCCCCGGTGCCGAAGCCGACTATACCGACGAAGAGAAGGCCAAGGCACGCGCCCGCTTCGAACAGATGACTGACGAAGACAAGCAGAAACTCATCCGCAACATGATAGCTGGCCTGCCCGGCTCGGAAGAGAGCTTCACGCTGGAGCAGTTCCAGCACGAACTGGACCGCTACAAGGACATCACGCCCGAACGCCTGCGCCAGAACCTCATCTACTTCCTGAGCGAAATCTGCCCCGTGGCCGACGAAGTGGGCGTGAAGCTCGTCATCCATCCCGACGACCCGCCCATGTCCATCCTGGGCCTGCCACGCATCATGAGCTGCGCCGAAGACTTCCAGGCGCTCATCGACGCCGTGCCCAACCCTAGCAACGGCCTCTGCCTGTGCACCGGCTCACTGGGCGTCAGCAGCGCCAACGACTGCGCCGCCATGATGACCCGCTTCGGTGACCGCATCAACTTCGTGCACCTGCGCTCCACCCAGCGCGACGCTGAAGGAAACTTCCACGAGGCGAACCACCTAGAGGGCGACGTCGACATGTACGGCGTGATGAAGGCCTTCCTCGAGCTGCAACAGCGCCGCGGCGTCTCCATCCCCATGCGTCCCGACCACGGACACCAGATGGTGGACGACCTGCGCAAGAAGACCAACCCCGGCTACTCGTGCATCGGCCGCCTGCGCGGACTGGCCGAACTGCGCGGACTGGAAATGGGAATTGCGAAATCGATTTACTAATTGGTAGTTAGCGGTGAGCATATTGTCTGTGCTCACCGCTAACCGTTTACCCCTAACCACAAACTCCATGCTCAAACTCCAAACTCCCAACGGCGACACCCGCATCCTGCTCCACTCGTGCTGCGCCCCCTGCTCGTCGGCCATCATCGAGTGCATGCTGGCCAACGGACTGCGCCCCACCGTGTTCTACTGCAACCCCAACATCTACCCGCAGGCAGAGTACGAGACGCGCAAGAACGAAGCCATCCGCTTCGTCACCGCCCAAGGCCTCGATTTCGTCGACGCCGACTACGACTACGCCCACTGGAAAGCCCAGATGACGGGACTGGAGGACGAGCCCGAACGCGGCCCGCGCTGCCTGCTCTGCTTCACCCTGCGCCTGACGGAGACCGCCCGCTATGCCTCGGAACACGGTTTTACGCTGTTCACCACCACCCTCGCCTCGTCGCGCTGGAAGAGTCTGGAGCAAATCAACGAGGCCGGACGATGCGCCGCCGCCCGCTACCCCGGCACCCTGTTCTGGGAGCAGAACTGGCGGAAAGGCGGACTACAGGAGCGGCGCAACCAGCTGCTCCGCGAATATGCGTTCTACAACCAACAGTACTGCGGCTGCGAATTCAGCATGAGGCGCCTCAACAAGCCGAAAGAAGGCTGACGGCCCCGCACCGGGATTCCGTCCTGCACACTGCAGGAGGCTTTCGCGCTTCGCGATTTCGTCCTGCACGCTGCAGGAAGCTTTCGCGCTTCGCGATTCCGTCCTGCACGTTGCGGGAAGCTTTCGCACTTCGCGATTCCGTCCTGCACGTTGCAGGAAGCTTTCGCGCTTCGCGATTCCGTCCTGCACGCTGCGGCAAGCTTTCGCAAGCCGCGAAAACGCCGCCCATCATTTATAAATCAATACGGAAAGATAGTCTTCGGCCAGCATCTCGCCCGCCACGGCCAGCAGCTCGTCCGCCGTAAGCTCGGCGACGCGGCGGCAGACGGCCTCCTGCGACTCGTAGCGGTTGTAGTGGAGGAAAGTCTTCGCCATGCCCAGGGCGTTGTTCTCGTTGTTGTCCGACGCCACGCCTATCTGACCTATCAGCTGCTTCTGGGCGGCGGCCAGCTGCGAGGCGGTCAGGCGTCGGTCGCGCAGGCGCTTCAGCTCCTTGTGCACCAAGTGGAGGCAGAGGTCCACGTCGGCGGGATCGCAGCCGAAGTAGATGCAGAACGTGCCCGTGTCGGTGTAGGCCGTCAGGTTCGACTCCACGTTGTAGACCAGCCCGCGGCGTTCGCGCAGCGAGACGTTCAGGCGGCTGTTCATGCCCGGCCCGCCCAGCAGGTTGTTCAGCAGGTAGAGGGCCGTGCGGCGGTGGTCGTAGGCATTGTAGCCGCGGGCGCCCAACATGACGTGCGCCTGGTTCGTACCCTTATCCAGCACGAGGCGGTCGGGCACGTAGAGCGGCGGGGGCGTGCGGCGGGCCGTAACGGTATCGCCCATCCCACCACCGGGCAAGTCGCCTACCAGCTTCTCGGCCAGGTGCACCACACGGCGGAAATCCACGTCGCCCAGGACGAAGAACACCATATTTTCCGGCCGGTAGTAGCGGCGGGTGAAGGCGGCGGCATCCTCCGTGCAGAACGTGCGCAGCCGTTCGGGCCGTCCCAGGATGTTGCGCCCCAGCGGATGGCCGCGGAAGATGAGGTCCTCGAAATCGTCGAATATCAGTTCGGCCGGATTGTCCTCGTACGACTGTATCTCGTCGATGATGACCTCGGTCTCCTTCTCAATTTCGCGTTGGGGAAAGGTGGAGTGGAACACGATGTCGGCCAGCAGCTCGAAGGCGCGGGCGAAATGCTCCACGAGGAAGGCCGAATAGACCACCGTCTCCTCCTTGTTGGTATAGGCGTTCAAGTCGCCGCCCACGTTCTCCATGCGGTTCAGGATGTGCCACGCCCGGCGCTTCTGCGTTCCCTTGAAGATGAGGTGCTCCACAAAGTGGGCCATGCCCTGCTCCTCTTCGCCTTCGTCGCGCGTGCCGGCGTCGACGGCAAATCCACAATAAGCCACCCGCGAGCGCAGGGGCTCGTGGATGATGCGCAGGCCGTTGGCCAGCGTATGCACGTGATACTCCGGTTCCCCGGTTTCAAACTTCTTCATCGGTCGGTTTTCTTACATTTTGCGCCTGCAAAAATACAACAAAACCTATTGCGTTTTATGGAAAATTGCGGATATTTGCACCCGGCAAAAGCGGGAAGACGCGCCCTGGCCGCCTCCCCGCGAGCGTAAAAACATCATTCACTATGCGAAAAGTAATCGGCATCGGAGAAACCATTCTCGACATTCTCTTCCGCAACGGGCAGCCCACTGCGGCCGTACCCGGCGGTTCTGTTTTCAACGGCCTCGTGTCGCTGAGCCGTGCGGGTGTCCCCATCCGCTTCATCAGCGAGACGGGCAACGACCAGGTAGGCAACATCATTCTCCAGTTCATGCGCGACAACGGCATGCCCACGGAACACGTCAACGTCTTCCCCGACGGCAAGTCGCCCGTGTCGCTCGCCTTCCTCAACGAACGGAACGACGCCGCATACCTCTTTTATAAAGACTATCCCCGCCAGCGACTCGACGTGGTGTGGCCCGAAGTAAACGAAGACGACATCGTCATCCTCGGTTCTTATTACGCCCTGAACCCCGTGCTACGCGACAAAATCGTGGAACTGCTGGACACAGCGCGCGCCAAGAAAGCCATCGTCTACTACGACCCCAACTTCCGCTCCACGTACAAGGAAGAAGCCATCAAGCTGGCGCCCACCATCATCGAAAATCTGGAATACGCCGACATCGTCCGAGGATCAGTCGACGACTTCTTTTACATGTACAACCTGCAGGACGTGGACAAGATTTACAAGGATAAAATCAAGTTCTACTGCCGCAACTTCATCTGCACCGCCGGACACAAAGACATCGCCTTGCGCACGGCCCGCTTCAGCAAGGATTACCCTATTCCGACAGTCGAAACCGTCAGCACCGTCGGCGCAGGCGACAACTTCAACGCCGGTATCATCTACGGCCTGTTGAAGCTGGACATCCGCTACGACGACCTGAACGACTTAAACGAAGCGCGCTGGAACCGCGTGATGGACTACGGCATCGCCTTCGCCACGGAGTCGTGCCGCAGCCTGAACAACAGCATCTCCCCGGAATTTGCAGAAAAATTAAAGATAGAAAAAGAAGCATAAAAGGGGCACCCGTCCAATACGCCTTGAATGCAATTTTCCTATATTTGTGATAACCGGCTTTCCGGGGACGGCATCCGTCCCGCATGGAAGCCGGATTTCTGTCCATCCAAAAGAAAATTCGCAAGTATGTATAGAAATTTGTATTGCCTGTTAATGTTAGCTGCCCTGCTCCCGTCGTGCAGCAAAACCAGTCCACGCATCTCCGTCGTGTGCGAAGAAAACAACGTAGGGAACAGCGTCGTGAAATGGGAAACCATCCCCGAAATCCCCGGCGAAGTCAAAGTCTATGCATCCGAAAAACCTGACCATACAAGCGCGGAACACCTCGTAGCCAGCGCGCCTATCTCCGACCAGCATCTGACCATTATCACTACTGACCCCATGCGCCGGTATTATTACCGGATGGTTTTCGCCGAGAAATACAAGGTAGACATGGCTACACGCAACATCAACATCCCGGGCATACAGAATTTCCGCGACCTCGGAGGCTATCCCTCCTACCCGCATCATAAATTCGTCCGCTGGGGAATGCTCTACCGTTCCGGTGAAATCAACAAGCTACGCAAAGGTTCACTGAAAAAACTGAAAAACCTAGGAATACGAACTATCATCGACCTCCGTTCGCCCGAAGAGAAAATGGAACTCAGTAAAAGTCTGGAGAAAAACTTCAGCGTAGTATCTATCCCCATCGCTACTGGAAACATGGAACAAATCATTAACGGCGTGCAAGACCGAAGCATCCGTAGTGATACAGTTTACCGCATCGTGGAACGCATGAACCGGGAATTGATTACCAAATACGCGGCACAATACCGCAAAGTATTTGACCTCCTGCTCAATGAGGACAACTACCCCGTCGTCATCCACTGTTCCTCTGGTAAAGGCCGTACAGGTATTGTCTCAGCGCTCATTTTAGCCTGCCTCGACGTCAATGAAGACAAAATTATGGAAGACTATCGCCTGAGCAACGATTACTTCAACATTCCTCGGGCCACCCGCTATGCCTACAACTTGCCCATCCGCTCGCAGGAAGCCATCACCACGCTCTTCTCAGCCCGCGAAGACTTCCTGAACGCAGCCAAAGAGGAAGCCGAACGCCAGTATGGCGACATTAAAACCTACCTGCGCGAAGGCATCGGCCTCAGCAAACAGGAAATGAAACATCTGCGGAATATCCTGCTGACAAAGCAGCCGTAAGACAATCCGAAAACGAGGCTTTCGTTTTGTACTTCACTCGGTTTGCACTATCTTTGTCCCCGAAACATAAAGAGATACAAAGATTTAATGAAGACATTTGAAGAGCTTGGTGTGTCGCCGGAGATACGCCGCGCCATCGAAGAAATGGGATATGCGTATCCCATGCCGGTACAAGAAGAAGTAATTCCCTACCTCTTGGGAGAAAACAATGACGTGGTGGCCCTGGCACAGACAGGCACCGGAAAGACGGCGGCCTTCGGACTGCCGCTGATACAGAAAATCGACGTCAGCAAACAATATCCACAATCACTGATCCTCTGCCCCACGCGTGAGCTCTGTCTCCAGATTGCGGGCGACCTGAACGACTACAGCAAGTACATCGACGGCCTACGCGTGCTGCCCGTCTACGGTGGCTCGTCCATCGAAAGCCAAATCAAGGCCCTGAAACGCGGCGTACACATCATTGTGGCCACCCCCGGCCGTCTGCTCGACCTCATGGAACGCAAGACTGTCTCCCTGGTCACCATCCAGAACGTGGTGATGGACGAGGCCGACGAAATGCTCAACATGGGCTTCACCGACAGCATCAACGCCATCCTGGCCGACGTGCCCGAAGAACGCAACACCCTGCTCTTCTCGGCCACCATGAGTCCCGAAATAGCCCGCATCTCGAAGAACTATCTGCACGACGCCAAGGAAATCACCATCGGACGCAAGAACGAGGGAACGGCCAACGTGAAGCACATCGTCTACGTGGTCCATGCCAAGGACAAGTACGAGACGCTGAAACGCATCGTCGACTATTATCCGCAGATATACGGCATCATCTTCTGCCGCACCCGCAAGGAGACGCAGGAGATAGCCGACAAGCTGATGCAGGAAGGTTACAACGCTGACTCGCTACACGGTGAACTGTCGCAGGCGCAGCGCGACGCCGTGATGCAGAAGTTCCGCATCCGCAACCTGCAGCTGCTCGTGGCTACCGACGTGGCCGCCCGCGGACTGGACGTGGACGACCTGACGCACGTCATCAACTACGGCCTGCCCGACGACACCGAAAGCTACACTCACCGCAGCGGACGTACCGGACGCGCCGGAAAGACGGGCACCTCCATCGCCATCATCAACCTGCGCGAGAAGGGCAAAATGCGCGAAATAGAACGCATCATCGCCAAGAAATTCGAGACAGGCGTCATGCCTACCGCCAAGCAAATCTGCGAAAAGCAGTTGATGAAAGTCATCGACGACCTGGAAAAAGTGAAGGTGAACGAAGAAGAGATAGCTGACTTCATGCCCGACGTCTGCCGCAAGCTGGATTGGCTGTCCAAGGAAGACCTCATCAAGCGCATGGTGTCGCACGAGTTCAACCGCTTCGTGGAATACTACCGTGATCGCGAAGAAATAGAGACCGTCGGCACCAACGAAGAGAAGAAAGCTGGAAAAGGTAAAAAGAACGGCAGCCGCAAGGCCGAAGCGGGCTTCACGCGCCTCTTCATCAACGTGGGCAAAACAGACAACTTCTTCCCCACCGATCTCATCGGCCTCATCAACAGTAACACGAAGGGCTGCGTCGACCTGGGACGTATCGACCTGATGCGCAACTTCTCGTTCTTTGAGGTAGACGAAGCCGAAGCCGATAAGGTCATCAAAGCCCTGAACCGCACACGCTGGAACGGACGGAAAATCTCCGTCGAGCCGGCCGGAGAAGCCGACGAGAATACGGGCAGGAAAAAGGCCGAACGCAAAACCGAGAAGCCTGAACGCAAGAAAGCCGAAAAGCCCGCTAAGGAACCCAGACGCGCCAAGCCCAGCCGCGAAAAACGCGGATACACCAAGCCCCGCGGCCGCAAGGACGACTGGAAGCAGTTCTTCCAGCACGACAACGACCTCAAGGGTCCCGAACCCGATTTCAGCGAAGAAGGATGGGCCAAATTGTCGAAGAAGAAAAAGAAATAAACCGAGGAACCTCAAACGACCGATACCATGACCCTTCAACAACTGGAGTACATTCTTGCCCTGAACCAGTTCCGCCACTTTGGCAAGGCGGCCGAACACTGCGGCGTGACGCAGCCCACCCTGAGTGCCCTGGTCCAAAAGCTAGAAGAAGAACTGGACATCCGCATCTTCGACCGCACTCGCCAGTCTGTAAGCCCTACACCTGCCGGACGCCTTATCTTGGGACAGGCGCGACAGGTGCTGGCCGAAGCCGCCCGCATCAAGGAAATGGTGGCTGAAGAAAGGCAGACACTGACAGGCACGTTCACCTTGGGCATCCTCCCTACTATCGCCCCCTACCTGTTGCCCCGCTTCTTCCCTCAGCTGATGAAGCAGCACCCGCAGCTGGACATCCGTGTCACGGAGATGAAGACCGCTGCCATCAAGCAGGCTTTGGCAGACGAGGAGATAGACGCCGGCATCGTAGCTGCCCTGGACGGCATGGACAATTTTGCGCAGACGCCGCTCTTCTACGAACAATTCTACGCTTACGTGGCCCGCAAAGATGAACTCTTCAGTCGCGAGACCATCCGCACCGCCGACCTCGCCGGCACGCAGCTCTGGCTGCTAGACGAGGGGCACTGCTTCCGCGACCAGCTCGTCCGCTTCTGCCAACTGAAATCCGCACAGACCAGCCAGATGGTCTACCACCTGGGCAGCATGGAGACGTTCATGCGCATGGTGGAGGGCGGCAAGGGAGTCACATTCATCCCCGAACTGGCCATATCCCAGTTGAGCGAGACACAGCACGAACTGGTACGCCCCTTCGCCGTGCCCCGCCCCACGCGGCAAATCGTGATGCTTACGTCCAAAGACTTCATCCGCCGTACGCTGCTCGACATACTCCGACAAGCCATCCAGGCCGCCGTACCGGCCGAAATGCTTTCGCCCAAGCCCACGCAGCAAATCATCTAAATATTGAAAGAAAAAGTAACAAAATAACAGTATTTCGGGCCTGCCCCCCAGCCTCTCCCAACTAAACGTATCTTTCCGTCAATTCACCACGGTGAACAGCCTGCCGGACATATTTTTCTACACATACGCCACAATAATATAGACAGAAAAAAGGACATGACATCATCCAATTTTCAATTCTTCTATCAGGCGGCCCGCCTGACCATATTTCTCGATGATGAACAGCACGTAGCGGATATCTACCCCGATGCAGCGCTGCAAGCGGGGCTCGTAGAGATAATCGCTGCTCATGGCCTCCCAATTGCCGTCGAAAGCCAGGCCGAGGAGCTGACCGCGCGCGTTGAACATGGCGCTGCCCGAGTTACCGCCCGTGATGTCGTTATCCGAAATGAAGCAGACCTTCATCTCTCCGCTCCGATCGGCATAACGGCCGTAGTCGCCGCTCTCCAGCAGGCTCACCAGCTCGGGCTGCAGGGCGAAGTCGGGCTCGCTGCGATGCTCGCGGGCCTTCTCCAGAATGCCACGTACGGTTGTGAAGTAGCGGTAATGTGTCCCGTCGGCCGGGTCATAGCCCCGCACCGTGCCGAAGCTGAGGCGCATCGTTGAATTGGCGTCGGGATAGAAACGACGGTCGGCGTAATAGCGGCGTACAGCGGCATTGAACAGCCGCTCGCCACGGTCAACGGCTAGGTTGGCGGCGTTCATCTGCATGTTCATCTCGAAGAGCTGGGTGATAAGGTCGATGCCCAAGTTAATAGCCGGGTCGCTAAAGAGGTGCAGCGTGGTGTCGTTCTCCAGGAAACGCTTCAGACCACGGGGCGTGGCAATGGCCGTACGAGCATAGAGGCTGTCCACATAAGCACGCTCGCTGCCGCCGTAGACGGTAGCGATGGAGTCGTAAAGCGACGGCAGATAGTCGACTTCCACATGACGGGGATACTCCTTCAGCAGGGCTGTGAAAACGTCCTTGTCGACGTCCAAGTCGAGGTTGGCATACTTGTCCACGATACCTTGCAGATTGACCTCAACGACCTTTGGATCAGCGCCAAAGTCGAAGTTCAAAATGCTGAGGGCCAGCTGCACCAATTCGGGACCGTTAAGGAAGCTTTCCAGCAGGTAGGCCTGTGCCCGGTTAACGGCACGGCGGTCCTTGTAGGCCAGCTCGAGATCGGTCAGCAAGTGAAGCAAACTGTCGCGCTCGGCTGGAGTGCGACGTATCCAGTCCTGTAAGTCGCGCTCCAGCGTGCGCTTCTTCTCGAGCACGTTCAGGCGGCGGAGGGAACGATTCGTACCGATGCTGTTTTTCCAGTAGTTAGAACTTTCGTCGTACTTGGAGGCGTACTTGATGCGGATATCGTTACTGGCGTCCATCGCACGCTTCCAGATGGCCTGCTTCACGCCGCGGATATCTATCTGCGCCTGGTTGATGCCGTTCATGGCTTCCTCGATGCCGAACGACGACAGGTAGCGTTCCGTCGAGCCGGGATAGCCCAGGGTCATGCAGAAATCACCTTCCTGATAGCCTTCAAGTGAAATGGGGGCCACGTAACGGGGATGGTAGGGCACATTATCGGGCGAGTAGTCGGCCGGACGGTTCCCGCGGCCGGCGTAGATGCGGAAGACGCAGAAGTCGCCCGTGTGGCGCGGCCACATCCAATTGTCCTTGTCCCAGCCGAACTTGCCGACGGACGAAGGCGGAGCAAATACCAAGCGGACATCGTTGAAATCTTGATAGACGGAGAGCCAAAATTCATTACCGCCGTAATAAGCATCGACCACACCCGTCAGCGTGGAGTCCTTCTGCGACACTTCGGCTCCGACAGCTAACATTACCGAGTCGACAGCACTGGCGCGGGCCGACTCGTCCATGTCGGGCCGGACGGCGGAAAGCACACGCTTCGTCACGTTCTCCTGCCGCAGGAGGAAGCGCACGTAAAGTTCGGGATTGGGCAACTCCTCGTCGCGCGTGCGGGCCACGAAGCCATCCTGCAAATAGTCATGATCCACACTGGAATGCTGCTGCACACTGCTAAAGCCGCAATGATGATTGGTGAGCACCAATCCGTCTTCGGATACCACCACACCCGAACAGAAGCCGCCAAAGCTCACTACGGCATCCTTCAGCGAGGCCTTGCGAGGGCTGTACAGTTCCTTCGGCTTCAGCTCAAGCCCCATCTCTTTCAGCATGTGGGTAGTCTTTTTGTCCAAATTACCCAGCATCCACATACCCTCGTCAGCCATAACAGCCACGCTCGCCAGCAGACAGGCGGTCAGCAGACAATATTTCAAGTCTCTCATCATCATTATTTTCTTCGTTTTTTCCACAGATTATTTCTTTGTCACCAACCGATTCAACAACGGAATGCGGCTCAGGGGCAAGTCATATTTCACGATATAGGCGGCAAACACCAGCAGGAGCACCGTCCGCCAACCTAGGCGCAGCCACAAATTCTCAATGGGCACATACTCGGCAGCCACGTAAAGGACGGCGGCCAGCAGCACGTAGCGCCCGATGGCCTTCAGGTCGTAACGGATGGGGTATTTCTTCTGCCCCACGAAGTAGGACAGCAACATGGCCACCCCATAGCCCGCAAAGCCCGCCCAAGCGCAGGCCATGTAGCTGTAGCGCGGGATGAGCAGCACATTGATGAGCACCAGCACGGTGCAGCCCGTCAGCGAGAAGTAGGCCCCCCAACGCGTCTCATCAATCAACTTGTACCAGAAAGAGAGGTTGAAATATACGCCCATGAAGATTTCGGCCGCCATCACGATGGGCACTACGCGCAGGCCGGCCCAGTAGTCGCGCCCGATGATGAACTTCAGCAGGTCGAGGTAGAACATCACGGCCAGGAAGGCCAGCAGGGTGAAGATGATGAAATACTTCATGGCGGCGGCATAGACCTCACGATTATCCTTGTCGCGGCTCTTGCCGAAAACAAACGGCTCGTAGGCATAACGGAAGGCCTGTGTCAGCATGGCCATGATCATAGCTATCTTGCTGGCCGCGCCGTAGATGCCCAGCTGCACCTTGGCCTCAGCGGCATCGGGATAGACGTAGGGGAAGATAATCTTGTCGGCCACCTGGTTCAGAATACCTGCCAGACCAAGCACGAGCAAAGGCAGGCTATAGGACAGCATGCGGCGCAGCAGGGCACGGTCGAGTACGTAGTGGAAGCCGCGCAGCTCGGGCACGAGGCAGAGCATGACGGTGGACGTGCAGACAAGGTTGAACAAGAAGGCATAGCCAACGTCGCTACCCTTCATCGCCACGTAGTAGACGAGATTCAGGGCAATGTTCAGGAAGATGAACAGCAGCTTCAGCGCGGCAAACTTGATGGGGCGCTTCTTGTAACGCAGGTAGGCGAAGGGAATACTCTGGATGGCGTCCATAGCCACCACAGCCATCATCATACCCACGTATTCGGGATGGGCTTCGTAACCCAGCAGGCCAGCGATAGGTTGCAGAAATACCAATCCAAAGGCAAGGAACGTGAGCGACACGCCACTTACACCCATCAGTGTAGTGGAATAGACGCGCATAGGATCGTCCTTGCCGTTGTTGGCGAAGCGGAAGAAACCCGTCTCCATGCCGAAGGTGAGCAACACCAGTGCCAAAGCCACCCAAGCATAAATATTTGTCACCACGCCATAGCCTCCGCTCTGCGCGGACATCGCCATGGTATAGACAGGTACCAGCAGATAATTCAAGAAACGCCCTACAATGCTGCTCAGGCCGTAGATGGCGGTTTCTTTAGCCAATGATTTCAGATTTGCCATAATTCAATCTTTTTCAGTCAAACAACGACGGCTGTCCTCCGTTGTACATCGTCCGCCCCAAATGCTTATAGGCCAGTTCCGTCACTTCACGACCGCGGGGCGTGCGCTTGATGAAACCTTCCTTGATGAGGAACGGTTCGTAAACTTCCTCGATGGTGCCGGGGTCCTCGCCCAAGGCAGTGGCGATGGTCGTGAGGCCCACAGGGCCGCCCTTGAACTTGTCGATGATGGTCGTCAGGATCTTGTTGTCTATCTGGTCGAGGCCGTATCGGTCGATGTTCAGAGCCTCGAGGGCGTAGCGGGCTATCTCAGTGTCGATGCTGCCCGAACCCTTCACCTGCGCAAAGTCTCGCACGCGGCGTAGCAGGGCGTTGGCAATACGAGGCGTACCGCGGCTTCGGCTGGCAATCTCGACTGCCGCCTTCGACGAGCAGGGTACGTCGAGGATGCGTGCCGAACGCTGGATGATGGTGCTCAGCACGTCGTTGTCGTAGTACTCCAGATGGAGGTTGATGCCGAAGCGCGCACGAAGCGGAGCCGTCAGCAGACCGCTGCGCGTGGTGGCGCCCACGAGCGTAAAGGGGTTCAGGTCTATCTGGATACTGCGGGCCGAGGGGCCTTTGTCGATCATGATGTCGATACGGTAGTCCTCCATGGCCGAGTAGAGATACTCCTCCACCACAGGGCTGAGGCGGTGGATTTCGTCGATGAAAAGGACGTCATTGGGCTCGAGGCTCGTCAGGATGCCCGCCAGATCGCCCGGCTTGTCGAGCACAGGGCCGGAGGTAATCTTGAAGCCCACACCCAGCTCGTTGGCAATGATATTGGACAACGTAGTCTTTCCCAAGCCGGGAGGGCCGTGGAGCAGCGTATGGTCCAGCGCCTCGCCGCGCAGACGGGCCGCCTTGACGAAGATGCGGAGGTTGTCCACCACCTTGTCCTGACCGCTGAAATCCTCGAAGGCCAGCGGGCGGAGCACGTTCTCGAAGTCGCGCTCGCGGCTGTTCATCGGCTGCTGGTTGCGTATGTCAAAGTTTTCTTGTTCCATGATGCATGTTTATACGAGACAAAGATAATGCAAACCGAGAGAAGTACAAAAAGGATGTATCATAAACCACCACAAACTTCGTAGAAAATAGAAGAAATACTACGCCATCCGTAAAGCACCGTTTTCTCCTCAACAAAGCAGTGCTTTCCTTGGGGGAAAGCATTGTTTTCTCTTCTGGCTCTCATCCGCGCGCCATGAAGCGGCGGCGCTCGTCGTCGGCAAACTTCTCGATGGCGTAGCGCAGCATGGTGCGGGGCATCACTTGGCAATGTTCCTCAAGGAAGCGGACGAGTACAGCCTTGTCCTTCTTGCCCACCTCGCGCAACATCCATCCGCAGGCCTTCCGCATCAGGTCGTGGGGCGTGTGGAAAAAGTGTGGAACGAGGGTCAGAATGTCGATGAAATCGCCGTTTTTGATGAGCGGCATCGTGGCCACGACCGCGATGCGCTGGTTCCACAGCAGCGGGTCGGCGGCCAGGCGGTGGAGCACGTCGCGGGGCTTGTCCTTCAAGTGTTCGCCCACGATGTAGGGAGCCGAGAGGTCCACCAAATCCCAGTTGTTGATGCGTGCCGTCTGCGTCAGGTAGAAGTCGAAGATGGCTTTCCGCCCCGTTTCATCGCTCTTCCTGAAGCGTTCCACCAGCATCAACAGGGCACAGAGGCGGCACTCGTGCCAGGGGCTCTGGAGCAACGCGGCGGCCACTTCGGCGGGTTCGTCCTTGTGGCGGCGGGCCACGAGGCGCACGTTGGGCACGACGACGCCCAGAAAGCGGTCGCCTTCGCCATACTCTCCCCGCCCCGTCTTGAAAAACTTGGGCAGGTATTCGCGCTTCACAGGGTCGATGTAAGCCTCCAGTTCGGCCTGTATTTCTTCTGTCTTGGTCATTTGATGGTCAGTAATTAGGGGTTAGCATAAGGCAAAAATACGGGAAAAATTGACAAACTATGGAAAGTTATCCCTATTTTTGTCCCTACGTATGAAAAGAACAGTCATTTCCCTCCTGATGATGGGGGCCGTCTGCCTGAGCGGCACGTCCCTCGTCCATGCACAGACCGCCGTCGAGCGGGGTCTGAAGAGTATCAACCGTACTTCGGCCGAGGCCATCGTGGGCTTCCTGGCCGATGATGAGTTGCAAGGTCGCGAAGCGGGTATGCACGGCTCGCGGGTGGCCGCACGCTATCTGGCCGCCAATCTGCGGGAGGCAGGCATCCGTCCGCTCTGCGGCGACAGCTACTTCCAGCCCTTCGAAGCCTGTGCCAAGGAGAGGCAGCAGAAAGGGGCGCGCTGGCAGGTGCACCCCGACTCCATCGCCCGCCTGAAGCAGGGCACGCACCGCGTGCTGCGCATGGCCAACGTGCTGGGCATCATCCCCGGCCAGCGGACGGACGAGTATGTCATCGTGGGTGCCCACTTCGACCACTTAGGCATAGACGAGACGCTGGCCGACGATGCCATCTACAACGGAGCGGACGACAACGCCTCGGGCGTATCGGCCGTGCTGCAGATAGCCCGCGCCTTCCAGGCCAGCGGACAGAAACCGTTGCGCAACGTCATCATCGCCTTCTGGGACGGTGAGGAGAAAGGGCTGCTGGGCTCGAAGCATTTCGTCCAAAACTGCGATTTCATCGGGAAGGTCAAGGGATATCTGAACTTCGACATGATAGGGCGCAACAACAAGCCCGATCGACCGCGCCACGTGGTTTACTTCTACACCGCCGCTCACCCAGCCTTCGGGCAGTGGCTCAAGGACGACATCGCCCGCTACGGCCTCGCTCTGGAGCCCGACTACCGCGCGTGGGACCGCCCCGTGAGTGGCAGCGACAATGCCTCGTTCGCCGTGCGCGACATTCCCATCATCTGGTATCACACCGACGGACATCCCGACTACCACCAGCCCTCGGACCACGCCGACCGCCTGAACTGGGAAAAGGTAGTGGACATCACCAAGGCTTCGTTCCTCAACGTATGGAACTTGGCGAATGAAAAAACTTATTAACACTGCATTATGGTACTGAACTATATCTGGGTCGCCTTTTTCGTCATTGCCTTCATCGTCGCGCTGGGCAAGCTCGTCTTCCTGGGCGACATGGACATTTTCACCGAACTGGTGAATGCCACATTCGACTCATCGAAGAACGCCTTCGAGATTTCGCTGGGCCTGACAGGTATCCTCGCCCTTTGGTTGGGCATTATGAAAATAGGCGAGCAGAGCGGCATGATAGGCGCCCTGTCGCGCTGGCTCAGCCCCGTGTTCTGTCGCCTCTTCCCCGACATCCCCAAAGGACATCCGGCCATGGGCAGCATCTTCATGAACCTGTCGGCCAACATGCTGGGGCTAGACAATGCTGCCACGCCCATGGGCTTGAAGGCGATGAAAGAATTACAAGAACTGAACCCGCACAAGGATACGGCCACCAACCCGATGATCATGTTCCTGGTCATCAATACCTCGGGGCTTATCCTGATACCCGTCAGCATCATGGTCTACCGTGCGCAGATGGGGGCCGCCCAGCCTACGGACATCTTCATCCCGACGCTGCTCACCACCACCGTGTCGACCTTTGTGGGCGTGGCGGTGGTCAGCATCAGTCAGCGCATCAACTTGCTTTGCAAGCCCATCCTGATGCTGGTGGGATGTATCGCGCTGTTCTTCGCAGGACTGATTTACCTCTTCGTCCGCCTAGGGCGCGACCAGATGGGCACCTACTCCACGCTGACGGCCAACATCATCCTGTTTAGCATCATCCTGTTCTTTATCCTGTGGGGTGTGTGGAAGCGGACGAATGTCTATGACGCCTTCATCGAGGGTGCCAAAGAAGGCTTCACTACCGCCGTGCGCATTATTCCCTACCTAGTGGCTTTCCTGGTGGGCATCGCCGTCTTCCGTGCGTCGGGAGCGATGGACCTGCTGGTCGAGGGCATCGGGACCGTGGTGGGATGGTTCGGCGTAGATACGAGCTTTGTGGGCGCGCTGCCCACGGCCCTGATGAAGTCGCTCAGCGGCAGCGGGGCCAACGGCCTGATGATTGACGCGATGAACCAATATGGCGCCGATTCGTTCGTAGGCCGTATGAGTTGTGTGGTCCGCGGTGCTTCGGACACAACGTTCTACATCCTGGCCGTCTACTTCGGCAGCGTGGGCGTCACCCGTACGCGCAATGCCGTGACATGCGGCCTGCTGGCCGACCTTTCAGGCATCGTGGCGGGCATTATCATTAGTTATTGGTTCTTTTAAATATAGGGATATGATTACTTACCAAACTGAGGGCGTAGACATGCCCGACATCCAAAAGCGTGAAACGACGGCATGGATCAAAGCCGTGGCGGCTTCCTACGGGAAGAAAATCGGTGAAATAGCCTACATCTTCTGCTCGGACGAGAAGATACTGGATGTAAATCGCCAGTACCTGCAACACGATTACTATACGGACATCATCACCTTCGACTATTGCGAGGGCAACCGCCTGAGCGGCGACCTCTTCATCAGCCTCGACACCGTACGCACCAACGCCGACCAGTTTGCCGGAGGCGATTACCGCCGCGAACTGCACCGTGTCATCATCCACGGCATTCTCCACCTCTGCGGCATCAACGACAAGGGACCTGGCGAACGGGAGATTATGGAGGAGGCGGAGAACAAAGCGCTGGGGTTAATAACTATCTGAACCCCGGCACTGGCGGCCGTATCGTAGGCCCGCCGTCCGACCGACCGCCACGATGATCGATGATGATGCCGCGGATGAGCTCGTAGATCAGTGGCCCCACGTCGAACTGCAACTTGAACTTGTCGTTAAACCGATAGCCCGGCATCACCACCGGCAGCGTCTCCCAGCGGCCCGTCAGGTCGTTGTAGAAGCGCTGTACGCCAAGCTCCAGGCTGAAGCGCTCGGTGATGTCGAACCCAATTGTCCCTCCGTAAGAATAAGACTGCATATTGAGAAAGTCGCCTGTGCGCGCCGAGCCGAAAGCGGTGAACCACAGATGGTCCTGCGCCCGGTAGACCAATGCCCCCGAAAGGCCCAGCGACTGCCGACGGTTGAAGTAAGCCATGTTCATCCGCACGGCGTCCACCGTGGCCTGCAGGCTGAGACGATCATTCAGTTCCTGCTCGAAGCTGAAGGCGGCCTCGTTGCGCAGCCCGATGCCTGGCAGGCTCGTCTGGCTGCCCATACCGTAAATCTGCCCTGTGCGCCAGCGCCACAGGCTGCCCTCTGTCCGAAAGTCGCCCTTGAAACGGAGCGACGGATTCTCCTGATAAGGCAGGCGCAGGTCGGGATCACGGCGCACGGGACGGAACACAGGCACCTCACGCCCTGCCTCGAGCGACGGCTCCAGCCGATACTCCTCCGCACCGACGCCCGAAATGCCCGATTTCACCGGCAACTGCGGCGTGCCAACGCCCACTCGGAGGCTATCACGGCGTACGCGCGTACTGTCTTCCTGCCCCGAAGCGGTCTGCACGCCCAGCAACAGTACGATCAGCCAAAGCAGATTGGCAACCGATATCCTATTACCTTTCATATGTTCTCCTTTTTAGATAGAAACTCACCTCTAAAGATACCCGAAAGCTATTACATTCCTTACGCAGCTTCTCATCATTTCAGGTTCTTTAACAAAAGAAAAGACCGGATAAGCAAGGAATATTTCTTTAAATCCGCTGCCCAAAAACGCTTGCAAGCACAGTAAACAGATTTTTTCAGCCTTTCTCCATCGACAAAATTTTGCTCTAACAACAATTTTTTTTGCTCTAACAACAAAAATGCGGTATAGGGCTTCAAAATGAACAATTTTTGCTACCAGATTCCTGCAATAATTCTATACCTTTCCAGCAAAACAATTAAAATTCCCATTTATGATTAAACAGTTTTTAACGAAAGCGCACAAAGCAACAGCGATAGTGCTATTCACCGCCCTCACCTTGGCGGCCTGCAAGTACGACGACTCCGAACTCTGGGAGCAAGTGAACCAAAACACCGAAGAACTGGCCGCACAGGCCGCGCGCATCGCCGCCCTCGAAGCCTGGCAAACCGAGACGAACACCAACATCGAGGCACTACAGACCCTACTCAGCACGACGGATTACATCACCGCCGTGACGCCTGTCGTGAAGGACGGCGTGGAGGTGGGCTTCACCATCAGCTTCCTGAACACGCCTGCCATCACCATCTACCACGGCACGAAGGGCGACAAGGGTGACAAGGGCGACACCCCGCAAATAGGTGCCGCACAAGGCGACGACGGCAACTGGTACTGGACGCTGAACGGCGAGCTCCTGACCGACGCCGACGGCAACCCCATCCGCGCCAACGGCACGCAGGGCGAGCAAGGCGACCAAGGACCCGCCGGCGACGACGCCCCGCTGCCTCAGCTGGCCACGGGCGCAAAACTCAACGAACAGCAAATCACCACCGACTCGCAGGGAAAGGCCATCGTAAAGGATGCCATCTACCTGAGCGTGGACGGCGGCAAAACGTGGACGCGCGTCAGCGGCGAGAAGGGCGAACAGGGCAACACTGGTGCTACCGGCGAGAAAGGCGACAGCTTCTTTGAAAGCGTCGACACGACGGACCCGAATTGCGTGACCTTCACTTTGGCCAACGAAGGCGGCTCCTTCTCCGTGCCCCGCTATGTGGGCATCAGCCTGACATTCAGTACTTCAGACCTATTTCTGCCTCACAACACACTGGCAAAGATACAATGCACCGTCACTGGCATCGACAAGCCCACCAAGGACAACCTCTACCTGATAACCGTCCCCGACGGATGGAAAGTTGTCATCAATGATGACCTCAGCATCAACGTTACCGCCCCCGACGCTGAGTCCGAGGGCGAAATCCTCGTGATGCTGGACAACAAGAAGGGCAGCACCACCATCGGGCGGATAAAAGTCAACTGCAATAGCACTTATCTGTATTTTGACCATGTTTACACAGGTAAGCTTGCTGAGCTAATCGGCAACAGCACCAACCTGACCGCCATCACCGTGACAAGCGGCGAGATCAACGACAAGGACTGGGAGGCCATCAACCAGAACAAAGACGCGCTGACCGACCTCGACCTCGCAGGCACCACCTATACGGGCGACAACACAGCAAACTTAGTTTATTCCGGAATCAACTCGCCCCTCCAGAACGCCAAGCTGCCCCAAGGCGTCACAGGCCTCGGAGAGAAAGCATTCAGCAGCTGCAAATCCCTGAAATCCATCCTTCTCCCGGCATCGCTGACGAGTATAGGAGACTATGCATTCTCCGAGTGCAAGGCCCTGACCTCCATCAACATCCCGGACGGGCTGACGAGTATAGGAGGCTATGCATTCTACCTATGCTACTCCCTGCCCTCCATCGACATCCCGGACGGGCTGACGAACATCGGATACGCCACATTCAGCAACTGCTCGTCCCTGACCTCCATTGACTTCCCTGCAGTGCTGAAGACCATCGATGACTACGCATTCTACAACTGCTTCCTCCTGAAATCCATCGAAATCCCGAGCGGAGTGACAAGCATCGGTATGGGGGCATTCGGCGATTGCAACTCCCTTTCCACCGTCACTTTCCTGGGCGAAACACCGCCCGTGCATACTGGTAAGGTCTTCTACCAGTGTACCGCCCTTTCCGACATCTACGTGCCGGCCGGATCGGTAGATGCCTACAAGGAAACATGGAGCGAATACGCGGACAAAATCTCCGCCATCACCGAACCGTGAACTCTTGAACCTTTCCAGCAAACAATGCCATGTAACAAGAAAATTTATAAGATATGAAAGCAAGAAAGACTCTGACCCTCCTCCTGCTTGCCGCACTAACCTTCGCGGCCTGCAAGTACGACGACTCCGCCCTCTGGGAACAGGTGAACCAGAACACCGAAGAACTGGCTGCCCAGGCCGCGCGCATCGCCGCCCTCGAAGCCTGGCAGGCGGAGACGAACACCAATATCGAGGCGCTGCAGACGCTACTCAGCACCACGGACTACATCACCGCCGTGACGCCCGTCGTGAAGGACGGCGTGGAGGTGGGCTTCACCATCAGCTTCCTGAACACACCCTCCATCACCATCTACCACGGCGCGAAGGGCGACAAGGGTGACACGGGCGACACCCCACAAATAGGCGCCGCGCAGGATGACGACGGCAACTGGTACTGGACGCTGAACGGCGAGTTCCTGACCGACACCGACGGCAACCCCATCCGAGCCAACGGCACGCAAGGCGAACAAGGACCCGCCGGTGACGACGCCCCACTGCCCCAGCTGGCCACAGGCACGAAGCTCACCGAACAGGGTGTCAACACCGACACGCAGAACGAAGACATCGAGCCCGACGCCATCTACCTGAGCGTGGACGGCGGACAGACGTGGACGCGCGTCAGCGGCGAGAAGGGCGAACAGGGCGACACTGGCGCTACTGGCCCGAAAGGCGACAGCTTCTTTAAAGGCATCGACACGACGCACGCCGACTACGTAACTTTCACCCTGGCCGACGGCAGCATCTTCCAAGTGCCCCGCACAAGCATCAGCCTGTCGTTCGATCTTGAGAGCCTCTCCCTGCTCTACGGCGGAACAGCGACCATAGAATGCACCGCCGGAGGTAGCGCTGACTTCACCCCGGACAACCTCTTCATCGTGGCTCCCGAGGGCTGGACAGTTGACATCACCCAGACCCGCGCCACCAGCACCAAGTTCACCCTCAACGTCACCGCCCCCGCCGACATAAGGAGCGGCGCCGGCACAGGCGAAATCCTTGTGATCCTGGACAACATGAAGGGCAGCACCACCATCGAGCGCATTCCCGTTAATTGCCCCTGGGTAACGCTCGAGAAAGTCAATGCTACCGGCGAGCTCGCCAGCCTGATAGGCAGCCGCACCGACCTGATCTCCATCACCGTGAAGAGCGGCACCCTGAACGACGCCGACTGGAATGCCATCAGACAAAACGAATGGGCATTGCAGACTCTCAACCTTAAGGGTGCCACCTATAATACAGATAACTTGAGCCAGTACGTTAGCGGTCTGTATGATGATTTTGTTCCCCTCACGACCGTCAAGCTGCCCCATGGTGTCACGGGCCTCGGAGAACACGCATTCTGGGACTGCCAGAACCTCACCTCTATCGAACTCCCGGACGGGCTGACGAACATCGGAAGAATGGCACTCTCGGACTGCCAGAACCTCACCTCCGTCAACATCCCGGACGGGGTGACGAGCATCGAACCTGCCGCATTCAATGGCTGCTACTCCCTCACCTCCATCGACCTCCCGACCAGTGTGGAGAGCATCGGAAGCCAGGCATTCTCCTCCTGCAAAAAGCTTGCCTCCGTCACCTGCCGGGCTACGAAGCCGCCTACGCTGGATGGCATAGACTTTTTCTACGGCTGCCCCTCCGACCTTCAAATCCGAGTGCTGTCCGGGTCGGTAAATGATTACAAGACAGCGAAGAACTGGAGCACATACGCGGACAAAATCGTAGCCATCCCCTAAGCGTGATGCATTCCGAAGCGCTTCGGAAACCTGCCACACCGGTGAGGCAAACAACCGAAGTCCGTCGGAGACCCGCCACACCGGTGAGGCAAACAACCGAAGCCCGTCGGAGACCCGCCACACTGGTGAGGCACACTGCCGAAGCCCGTCGGAGATCCGCCACACCGGTGAGGCACACTGCCGAAGCCCGTCGGAGACCCGCCACACCGGTGAGACAACTCAAAAGGACTTAAATCAGTAACAATCTTTAACATTTTAGTATTATGGCAACTCAAATCAAATCTTTTGCCATGAGTCACATGACCATCGGCTCTTGCAAAGAATTCCACGACAACGTACTCGACCTCATCCTCGCCGCCACCGCCGCCGAACTCCACATCGAGGCGCTGGAGCCCGCCTACAGCAAGGCCGTCGCCCAGTTGGCGGGCATCGTCAACCGCCAGCGCGCCTACATCTCCACCGCCCGGCTGGCCGACACGGACAAGGTGCGCGACAACGCCGTGGGCACCATCAACAGCGTGGTGAACGCTTACCAGACCACGCCCGTCGAAGCGAAGCGCCAGGCCGCCCGGCTCCTGGGCCCGCAGCTCGCCGCCTACAAGGGCATCCGCCAGCACGAATACAGCAAGGAAACGGCGGAAATCAAGGGCATGCTCGGCGTGCTGCAAGCCGAGGACAATCAGGCCGCCGTCAGCCTGCTGGGCCTCGACGACGAGGTGACCGCCCTGGCCGAGGCGAACGCCGCCTTCGAAGCTGCTTTCAAGGGCAAGCAGCAGGAGAAGAGCACGCGCATGGACGTGGAAGACCTCGAATCGGAGCAGGTGGTGGGCCAGGCGAACGCGCTCTACGAACAAATCACGCAGACGGTGAACGCCTACGCCATCGTGCAGCCCACGGACAAGCTGCTGGCCTTCATCGCCGACCTGAACGGCGTCGTAGGCGTCTACGCCGACATCGTGGACGGCACCACCTCCGACGGCTCGACCCCGAACGGCAGCGGCTCCACCGACCCCGAACCGACGCCGGAACCGGGCGGCGAGGACGAGGGCGAAGGCGGAAGCCCTTTATAAATTGAGCATGGAGAATGGATAATTGAAAATTCATTCTCCATTTTCCATTCTCAATTCTCCATTAAAAAAAGGGGCTTCGGCCCCTTTTTTTTGTACCTTTGCCCAGCAAAAGCAAAGAAACAGAGAACAATGGAATTCAACTACGACGTAATCGTGATAGGCGCCGGCCATGCCGGATGCGAAGCCGCAGCCGCCGCAGCCCACCTGGGCTCGGAGACCTGCCTCATCACCATGGACATGAACAAAATCGGGCAAATGAGCTGCAACCCCGCCGTGGGCGGCATCGCCAAGGGACAAATCGTCCGCGAAATCGACGCCCTGGGCGGACACATGGGCCTGGTGACGGACCGAACGGCCATCCAGTTCCGCCTGCTCAACCGCTCGAAAGGCCCCGCCATGTGGAGCCCCCGCGCGCAGTGCGACCGTGCCAAGTTCATCTGGGCCTGGCGCGAGGTGCTGGAAAACACGCCCCACCTGCACATCTGGCAGGACACCGTACGCCGCCTGCTCGTCGAGGACGGCGAAGTGCGGGGCGTGGAGACAGTATGGGGCGTGACGTTCCACGCACGCTGCGTCATCGTCACCGCCGGCACCTTCCTGAACGGACTGATGCACGTGGGCCGCACCATGCTGCCCGGCGGACGCATGGCCGAACCCGCTTCGTACGAACTGACCGAATCCATCGCCGCGCACGGCATCGCCTACGGCCGCATGAAGACCGGCACGCCCGTGCGCATCGACGGCCGCAGCGTCCACTACGAGGATATGGAAGTGCAGGACGGCGAGGCCGACTTCCACAAGTTCTCCTTCCTCGACACCCCCACCCGACAGCTGCGCCAGCTGCCCTGCTGGACGTGCTACACCAACGAGGAAGCGCACGAGGTACTGCGCCGCGGCCTGCCCGATTCGCCCCTTTTCAACGGACAGATCCAGAGCATCGGGCCGCGCTACTGCCCCAGCATCGAGACGAAAATCGTCACCTTCCCCGACAAGCCGCAGCACCAGCTCTTCCTGGAGCCCGAAGGCGAGACGACGCAGGAACTCTACCTGAACGGCTTCTCCTCGTCCCTGCCGATGGACATCCAGCTAGAGGCGCTGAAGAAGATTCCCGCCTTCCGCGACCTGGTGGTCTACCGCCCCGGCTACGCCATCGAGTACGACTACTTCGACCCCACGCAGCTGAAGCATACGCTGGAAACGAAGAAAATCAAGAATCTCTTCCTGGCCGGACAAGTGAACGGCACCACAGGCTACGAGGAAGCAGCCGGACAAGGCATCATCGCGGGTATCAACGCCCACATCAACTGCCACGGCGGCGAACCCTTCACCCTGGCACGCGACGAAGCGTATATCGGCGTACTCATCGACGACCTCGTAACGAAAGGCGTCGACGAGCCCTACCGCATGTTCACCTCGCGCGCTGAATACCGCATCCTGCTCCGCATGGACGATGCCGACATGCGCCTCACTGAACGCGCCTACCACTTGGGCCTGGCCACGCGCCACCGCTACGACCTGCTGACCAGCAAGCGCGAAGCCGTGAACCACATCTTGGACTTCGCCCGCAGCTACTCCATCAAGCCGGCGCTCATCAATCCCGCGCTCGAAGCACTGGGCACTACTCCGCTCCGCCAAGGCTGCAAACTGATCGACCTCATCAACCGCCCGCAAGTAACCATCGCTAACATTGCCGAGCACGTCAGCGCCTTCCACCGCGAGCTGGACAAGGTAACCGAGCGTCGCGACGAGATTCTGGAAGCTGCCGAAATCCTCATCAAGTACGAAGGCTACATCGGACGCGAACGTATGATTGCCGACAAGCTGGCCCGTCTGGAGAGTATCAAGATCAAGGGCAAGTTCGACTACAACTCCCTACAGTCCCTCTCCACCGAGGCGCGGCAGAAGCTGGTGAAGATAGACCCCGAGACCATCGCACAGGCCAGCCGCATCCCCGGTGTATCCCCCAGCGACATCAACGTTCTGCTGGTGCTTTGCGGCCGCTGACGGGCCTTACGTTCCACGTGAAACAAAAAGTTCAATAAACCTAATAAAACAACTGATTATGAGCAAAGAAACTCTAAAGAAAAGCATCCGCGAAATACCCGACTTCCCGATACCGGGCATTCTGTTCTACGACGTGACCACCCTGTTCAAAGACCCAGCCGCCCTACAGGAACTTTCGGACACGATGTACGAGATGTACAAAGACAAAGGCATCACGAAGGTCGTGGGCATCGAGTCGCGCGGCTTCATCATGGGACCGATCCTCGCCACCCGCTTGGGAGCCGGTTTTGTACCCATCCGCAAGCCCGGCAAACTGCCCGCCGAGACCATCGAAGAAAGCTACGAGAAAGAATACGGTAAGGATACGGTGCAGATGCACAAGGACGCCATCGATGAAAACGACGTTATCCTGCTGCACGACGACCTGTTGGCAACCGGCGGCACCATGGCCGCAGCCTGCAAGCTGGTGAAGCAGATGAACCCCAAGAAAATCTACGTAAACTTTATCATCGAGTTACAAGAACTGCACGGCAGAGATGTCTTCGACAAGGACATCAACATAGAAAGTGTTCTTTCTCTCTGATTTCATCGGGACACAGACAGGAAGACACAATCCCAACGCCCTGCCTGTGTCCTTCTTCTCCTCCGACCTTAACCCCGACTTCCCATGGACAAAGACCCCGAACTGAAGCTCAACGACTACCTGAGAGGCATCGTGCTGAACCTGCCCGAGAGCCCCGGTATCTACCAATACCTGAACGATGAAGGAACCATTATCTACGTTGGAAAGGCCAAAAATTTGAAAAGAAGAGTCTCCTCTTACTTCAACCGCGAACACGGTCCCGGCAAGACAAGGGTACTGGTGAGCAAGATTGCCGACATCCGCTACATCGTGGTCAATACGGAAGAAGACGCGCTGCTGCTGGAAAACAACCTCATCAAGAAATACAAGCCGCGCTACAACGTTCTGCTGAAAGACGACAAGACCTACCCCAGCATCTGCATCCAGAACGAATACTTTCCACGTATTTTCAAGACACGCCGCATCATCCGCAACGGTTCGACCTATTACGGTCCCTACAGCCATCTGCCGTCCATGTATGCCGTCCTCGACCTCATCAAGCACCTGTATCCCATCCGCACCTGCAACCTCAACCTCAGTCCGGAAAACATACGCGCAGGCAAGTTCAATGTTTGTTTGGAATACCACATCAAAAACTGTGCCGGCCCCTGCATCGGCAAGCAGAGCCACGAGGAATACCTGAAGAATATCGGTGAAATCAAAGAAATCCTGAAAGGAAACACGCGCGACGTGGAGCAAATGCTCTATCAGCAGATGCAAGATCTGGCCGCCGAAATGAAATTCGAGGAAGCACAGAAGGTCAAGGAGAAATACCTGTTGATAGAGAACTACCGTTCACGCTCGGAAGTGGTGAGCAACGTGCTTCACAACATCGACGTCTTCTCCATCGAAGAAGATGCCGATGAAAAGGCGGCTTTCATTAACTACCTGCACATCACGAACGGTGCCGTCAATCAAGCCTTCACTTTCGAATACAAGAAACGCCTCGAGGAAACCAAGGAGGAACTGCTCCAACTGGGCATCATCGAGATGCGCGAACGCTACAAAAGCCAGTCACGCGAAATCATCGTGCCCTTCGAACTGAACATGGAATTGAAGGACGTGACCTTCACCATCCCCCAGCGTGGCGACAAAAAGAAACTGCTCGACTTGTCTATCCAGAATGTGAAGCAATACAAGGTGGACCGCCTGAAACAGCAGGAGAAACTGAACCCCGAGCAGCGCACCACGCGCCTGCTGAAGGAAATCCAACAACAACTGCACCTGGACCGCCTGCCCCTTCGCATCGAGTGCTTCGACAACTCGAACATTCAGGGCTCCGACCCGGTGGCCGGCTGCGTGGTCTTCGTCAAGGGAAAGCCGTCGAAGAAGGACTACCGCAAGTACAACATCAAGACCGTAGAAGGTCCCGATGATTATGCCTCGATGAAAGAGGTCGTATGGAGGCGATACAAGCGCGCTGTAGAGGAGAACACGTCCCTGCCCGACCTCCTCATCACCGACGGTGGAAAGGGTCAAATGAGCGCCGTAAAAGAGGTAGTGGACGAGCTGGGGCTGGACATCCCCATCGCCGGACTGGCCAAGGACAACCGCCACCGCACAAACGAGCTGCTCTTTGGCTTCCCTCCGCAAAGTATTGGCCTGAAACAGGGTACACCCCTATTTAACCTGCTAACCCGTATACAGGACGAAGTACACCGCTATGCCATCACCTTCCACCGCGACAAGCGCAGCAAGCGGCAGACGGCTTCGGAACTGGACGAGATAAAAGGCATCGGTGAAAAGACCAAAAACGCCCTGCTCAAGGAATTCAAGAGCGTGAAACGCCTCCGCGAAGCCACGCCGCAGGAATGGACGGCCGTCGTAGGCGAGGCCAAAGCACGCATCCTGCAGGAACACTTCGGCAAGCAAAAGGACGGGGCTCAGCAATAAAAATAAGCGGGCTTATTTTGTATTGCATTCTCCTTTCACTATCTTTGTCAGTCAGTAAAACAAGATACAAAGACAATGAGAGTAGTGATACAACGCACCGCACACGCTTCAGTGACCATCAACGGACATTGCAAGGCAGCCATCGGCCAAGGCATGATGATACTCGTAGGCATCGAAGAAGCCGACGGACAGGAAGACATCGACTGGCTCTGCAAGAAAATCGTAAACCTGCGCATCTTCGACGATGAAAACGGCGTAATGAACCGCTCCATCCTCGACGCGGGAGGCGACATCCTCGTCATCAGCCAGTTCACCCTGCACGCCTCGACGAAGAAAGGAAACCGCCCGTCGTACATACGCGCCGCCAAGCCGGAGATTTCAATCCCCCTCTACGAACGGTTCTGCCAGGACCTCTCGGCCGCACTGGGCAAGGAAATAGGCACGGGAGAATTCGGTGCCGACATGAAGGTGGAGCTGCTGAACGACGGCCCCGTCACCATCTGCATCGACACCAAAAACAAGGAATAACCCCAAAAACGCAGCGATATGACACTGGAAGAAGCACAGAAACAGGTGGACAATTGGATCAAGACGTACGGCGTACGCTACTTCAGCGAACTGACCAATATGGCCGTACTGACCGAAGAAGTGGGCGAACTGGCTCGCGTCATGGCCCGAAAATACGGCGACCAGTCGTTCAAGCCCGGTGAAAAGGACAATTTGGACGAAGAGATAGCCGACGTCTTCTGGGTATTGCTCTCCATTGCCAACCAGACAGGTACCGACCTGACCGAAGCTTTCCGCCGCAGCATTGAGAAGAAAACAAAACGAGATCAAGACAGACATATCAACAACCCTAAACTGAAGGAACATGGAAAGTAAAGAGCCCACCAAAAGCAAGTATGACGAAGCGCTGGCCAAATACAACACCAGCCTCGACGATGCGGACGTAGCCGCACAAGTAAAAGCCATCATCGAACAGAAAGTGGCCGAAAATGATACGCCCGAAGTCAAGAAATTCCTCTTCCACTGCATCGACCTCACTACGCTGAACACTACAGACAGCGACGAAAGTGTAATGCGCTTCACTCAGAATGTGAATCGCTTCGACGAAGAATTCCCCGATATGAAGAACGTGGCTGCCATCTGCGTCTATCCCAATTTTGCCGAAATCGTGAAAGATACACTCGAAGTGGAAGACGTAAAGATCGCCTGTGTATCGGGCGGATTCCCTTCCTCACAGACCTTTACCGAAGTAAAAGTTGCCGAAACCGCGATGGCTATTATGGACGGAGCCGACGAGATAGACATCGTCATCTCCGTAGGCAAGTTCCTCGTAGGCGACTATGAAAGCGTGTGCGACGAGATCCAGGAATTAAAAGAAACCTGCAAGAACAAGCATCTGAAGGTTATCCTTGAGACAGGCGCCCTCCGTACGGCTTCGAACATCAAAAAAGCCTCGATTTTATCGATGTATGCCGGTGCCGACTTCATCAAGACTTCTACTGGGAAACAGCAACCCGCCGCCACACCCGAAGCCGCTTACGTGATGTGCCAAGCCATCAAGGAATATTACGAAGAGACGGGCAACAAGGTAGGCTTCAAGCCAGCCGGAGGCATCAACACGGTGAACGACGCCCTCATCTACTACTCCATCGTGAAGGAAGTGTTGGGCGAAGAGTGGCTGAACAACACCCTCTTCCGCCTAGGCACCAGTCGCCTGGCCAACCTGCTGCTGAGCGACATACTGGGCAAGGAGACGAAGTTCTTCTAAACAGAATAGAAACACAAGCATAAAAGGCCGCTTTCCTCCTCGGAAAACGGCCTTTTATGCTTATCATTACAATGCTTTATTTCTGCCTTTCCACTACATAATTAAGATAAGCCTCCAGTGACTGACGAACAGCTGTATCGGCCGTAGCAGGGAGCAGCGCAAAAGCCTTCTCACGATAGTCGCGCATCACCCTTTCGGCATACTCAATGCCACCGTTTTCCTTCGTGAAGGCCACCAAACGGCCGATTTCATCGGCCGATGCCGTGCCCGACTTCACCCGCAGGGCAATGGCACGGGCCTCTTCATCGCCCGTCGAGTTGAGCACATGGAGCACGGGCAGCGTCAGCTTGCCTTCGTGCATGTCGTTGCCCGTCGGCTTGCCTATCTGCTTGTCCTCATAATAATCGAAGATATCGTCCTTAATCTGGAAGCAGAGACCAATATATTCACCGAACAGACGTGCCTTCTCCACGTCCTCTGCAGAGGCTCCGGCCGACAGGGCGCCACACTTGGTACAGGCGGCAAAAAGCACGGCCGTCTTCTTGTGGATAATCTCAAAATAGACAGATTCGGAGAAATCGGTGTTGCCCACGTTAGAGAGCTGGAGCAGTTCGCCGTCGGCTAGGTCCTGACCCAGTGCAGAAACCACGTCGATGATGTCATGATTGCGCGTCAAAGCCACCTGTACGAGAGCCGTAGCCAGCAGATAGTCGCCCGAGAGCACGGCCACCTTGTTGTTGAACACGGCGTTCACCGAGAGCTGTCCGCGACGCTCGCCGCTTTCGTCCACCACATCGTCGTGCACCAGGCTGGCATTGTGGAGCAGCTCCAGCGCCACGGCCGCATGAAGAGCCGCCGAAGAAACCGCGCCGCACAACTTGGCCGAAAGCAAAACCAGCATAGGACGCATCATCTTCCCACTCCGCTGGCGAATGTGTTCGATTACACTATTGAGCAGCGGGTTGGAGCTGGAAAGCGAACGGGCAAACAGCTGCCTGAAATCTTCCAACTCAGCAGAAATAGGGGCTTGTATCACTGATGCTATATCCATGAGGGCATTATTTGGGTACAAAAATACGAATAAAACGGTTAATACGGTATTTTTTTGTACTTTTACCCTGCAAAAAAGGATAAAATGTATGAATTCAACCGATAAACTTTTCCTGCTCGACGCATACGCGCTCATCTACCGCGCCTACTATGCGCTCATCAAGAACCCGCGAATCAACTCGAAGGGGCAGAACACTTCGGCCATCCTGGGCTTCGTCAACACCCTCGAAGAGGTGCTCAAGAAGGAGAACCCCACCCACATCGGCGTGGCCTTCGACCCGGCCGGGCCCACCTTCCGCCACGAGGCTTACGAACAATACAAGGCTCAGCGTGAGGAAACGCCCGAAGCCATCCGCTTCTCCGTACCTATTATAAAGGACATCATCCGCGCCTACCGCATCCCCATCCTCGAGGTGGCGGGCTACGAGGCCGACGACGTGATAGGCACACTAGCCACCGAAGCCGGACGGCAGGGCATCACCACTTACATGATGACACCCGACAAGGACTACGGCCAGCTGGTGGGCGAGCACGTCTTCATGTACCGCCCCAAGCACACGGGCGGCTTCGAGGTGATGGGCACGGAAGAGGTCAAGGCGAAGTTCGACATCCAGTCCACCCTGCAGGTCATCGACATGCTGGGCCTGATGGGCGACGCGTCGGACAACATCCCCGGCTGTCCGGGCGTAGGCGAGAAGACGGCACAGAAACTCATCGCCCAGTTCGGCAGCATCGAGAACCTGCTGGCCAACACCGACCAGCTGAAGGGCGCCCTGAAGACGAAGGTCGAGACGAACAGGGAGCAGATTGTCTTCTCCAAATTCCTGGCCACCATCAAGACCGATGTCCCCATCGAGCTCGACATGCAGGCCCTCGTCCGCGAAGAGCCGGACAAGGAAGCGTTGCGACGGATTTTCGAGGAACTGGAATTCCGCACCCTCATCGACCGCGTGCTTGGCAAAGACGAAGCCCCCCACCCTGCCGCTCCGGCCGACCCGTTTGCCGGTACCCTCTTCGCCCAGCCTGCCGCTACGAAAGAGGCCGCTCCGAAGGCCGTTGCCCAAGGCGATTTGTTTGCGTTATTTGCGGACGAGGGGGCGGGCGACGCCGAAAATTCGATTCTCAGCAGCTTAGAAACAATAGAAACAGACTACCAACTTATTGATACAGAAGAGAAAAGACGCGAATTTATTCAAAAGTTATTGACAACGAAAATTCTCTCAATAGATACGGAAACCACCGGTACCGAGCCGATGGAGGCCGAACTGGTCGGCATGAGCTTCAGCGACGCCGAAAATCGGGCGTGGTACGTGCCCGTTCCGGCCGATCAGGAAGAAGCCTTAAAAATTGTGAACGAACTCCGCCCGCTCTACGAAAACCCCAAATCGGTGAAGGTGGGTCAGAACATCAAGTACGACATGATTGTTTTGCAAAACTACGGCGTCCGCATGCAAGGTCCGCTCTTCGACACGATGCTCGCCCACTACGTACTCCAGCCCGAGCTGCGGCACAACATGGACTACCTGGCCGAAATCTACCTGCACTACCGCACCATCCACATCGACCAGCTCATCGGCCCGCGGGGCAAGGGACAGAAGAACATGCGCGACCTCGCTCCCGCCGAAGTCTACCGCTACGCCTGCGAAGATGCCGACGTTACCCTGAAACTGAAGAACGTCCTCGAGAAGGAGCTCAAGGCGCAGGGCGTGGAACACCTCTTCTATAAGATAGAGATGCCGCTCGTGCCCGTCCTCGTGAACATCGAGAGCAACGGCGTGCGTCTCGACACGGAAGCCCTAAAGCAGTCGGCCGCACACTTCAACGACCGCCTCAGCCAAATCGAGGAAGACATCTACACACTGGCTGGCGGAGCCTTCAACATCGCCTCGCCGAAGCAGGTGGGCGAAGTGCTCTTCGACCACCTCAAGCTGATGGAGAAACCCAAGAAGACCAAGACCGGCCAGTACGTCACCTCCGAAGAGGTGCTCGAAAGCCTCCGCGGCAAGCACGACATCGTGGGCAAGATACTGGAGCACCGCAGCCTGAAGAAGCTGCTGGGCACCTACGTCGAAGCCCTGCCCCAGCTCATCAACCCGCGGACGGGACGTATCCATACGTCGTTCAACCAGGCCGTCACCGCCACGGGCCGGCTCAGCTCGAGCAACCCTAACCTGCAGAACATCCCCATCCGCGACGAGGACGGCAAGGAAATCCGCAAGGCCTTCATCCCTGACGACGGTTGCGAATTCTTCTCGGCCGACTACTCGCAGATCGAGCTGCGCATCATGGCCAACCTCAGCGAAGACCCCAACATGATCGAAGCCTTCGTCGAGGGCCACGACATCCATGCCGCCACCGCCGCCAAGATTTACAAGGTAGGCATCGACGAGGTGACCTCCGACATGCGACGTAAGGCCAAGACGGCCAATTTCGGCATCATCTATGGCATCTCGGTCTTCGGGCTGGCCGAACGCATGAACGTCTCACGCCAGGAAGCCAAGGAACTGATAGACGGCTACTTCGCCACCTATCCCTGCGTGAAGGCCTACATGGACCGCAGCATCAACGTGGCCCGCGAACAGGGCTATGTGGAAACAATCTTCCACCGCAAGCGCTTCCTGCCCGACATCAACTCGCGCAACTCCGTCGTGCGTGGTTATGCCGAACGCAACGCCATCAACGCACCCATCCAAGGCAGTGCCGCCGACATCATCAAAGTAGCCATGGCCCGCATCTATCAGCGCTTCCAAAGTAATAATCTGAAAGCAAAGATGATTTTACAGGTCCACGACGAACTGAATTTCAGCGTTCCGAAGGTCGAAAAAGAGCTCGTACAGAAAATTGTAATCGAAGAAATGGAGAACGCCTACCGCATGCACGTGCCCCTCAGGGCCGATTGTGGGTGGGGAACCAACTGGCTGGAAGCTCACTAAAGAGGCTGATAACAAAGTTTAACTTACAATCAGAAAGCAGCCAAAAGAAATTAATTAAAATGCACTTTGTATGCAAAATGTCCGACAGACCATCCGTCGGATATTTTTTTTTGATATTTATCAGGCAAAAAGAAAGGGAATAAACTCCGCAAACGCTTACACTTTGAAAAATATTCGTTGAATATCAGACATTATGTCAATATAATGACTACCTTTGCACCGCTTTTCAGAAATGAAGCATAGAAAAAAGAAAGAATAGACATAAATTGATATTAATCATGAAAGCAAAAGTATCCTTAAAGAAATTGTTTGTATCCACCCTGTTTCTGACTCTTGGTGTAAGCGCATTCGCTTTCCAAAACAACGACTTCGTTTACAATTCGAAAGAAGTGAACGGACTGAAAGTGAGCCAAAGCGTCTACAAGAACAACAACAACCTACTGACCAATTATCTGGAATACCATTACAAATATGATGACCAGAAACGTCTCATTGAGAACGAAACTGTATGTTGGGATGAGAATCTGAAGACTTGGAAAAAGGTAATGTGTGTACGCTACACATATAGTGATAATCAGGTAACGACCAACTATTACAAATGGAACGACCACAAAGGCCGGTACATAAAAGAAAATGGCAAAACAACCACTATGTACATAGCTGCCAAATAAGCAAGTATAAAATCCTTATACTCTCTTAATCGAAACTATTTTACTCCTAACAATAAACCAAACCTTTTTAGTTAACTGCGAAAAGCCGGAGTGCGTGATGCATCCCGGCTTTTTTATTTTTCTCTACCAACCAACTAACCATTCCATCTCCACACATGTAATTGCGCACAAGGTGCATAATCTTTAAATAAGACAAGAACACTACGGAAAGAAAAACCGAAAACAGAATTTTCGTTTTGCCTTTCCCTTGGTTTACACTATCTTTGCGGACTGAAAACAACTGACAACAAGAAGATAACTCTAAAATATAAGACAGACTATGGCATTAAAAGCAGGTATCGTGGGCCTTCCCAACGTGGGAAAATCCACACTCTTCAACTGCCTGTCCAGCGCGAAGGCACAGGCAGCCAACTTCCCATTTTGTACCATCGACGCCCAGATGGGCCAGGTATCCGTGCCCGACGAACGACTGACCAAGTTGGCCGAAATCGTCCATCCGGGTCGCATCGTCCCCGCCGTGTGCGACATCGTCGACATTGCCGGACTCGTCAAGGGCGCCAGCAAGGGTGAAGGCCTGGGCAACCAGTTCCTGGGCAACATCCGCGAATGCGACGCCATCATCCACGTGCTCCGTTGCTTCGACAACGGCAACATCGTCCACGTGGACGGCTCCGTCGACCCCGTGCGCGACAAGGAAATCATCGACACCGAACTCCAGCTGAAAGACCTCGAGACGGTAGAAAACCGCATCAAACGCGTGGAGAAGGTAGCTAAGGTAGGCGGTGACAAGAATGCCAAAATAGAGTACGAACTACTGCTCCGCTACAAGGAAGCGCTGGAGCAGGGCAAGAGCGCCCGCACCGTCGTTCCGCAGAACGAGGACGAAGAAACCTGCGCCCGCCAGATGTTCCTGCTCACTACCAAACCCGTGCTCTACGTGTGCAACGTGGACGATACCTCCGCCGCCACCGGCAACGCCTACGTGGAGCAGGTGCGCAAGGCCATCGAGGGTGAGGATGCCCAGCTGATGATTATCTCCGCCCAGACCGAAGCCGACATCGCCGAACTAGAGACTTACGAGGAGAAACAGATGTTCCTCGAAGACCTCGGCCTGAAGGAAAGCGGTTGCAACCGACTCATCAAGGCCATCTACAGCCTGCTCAATCTGGAAACGTTCATCACCGCCGGCGAAATGGAAGTCAAGGCCTGGACCTATCGCAAGGGATGGAAGGCTCCGCAATGTGCCGGCGTCATCCACACCGATTTCGAGAAGGGCTTCATCCGCGCCGAGGTCATCAAGTACGACGACTACATCAAGTATGGTTCCGAAGCTGCCGTACGTGAGGCCGGCAAGCTCAGCGTCGAAGGCAAGGACTACGTGGTGCAAGACGGCGACATCATGCACTTCCGCTTCAACGTGTAAGGATAAAGACAAGATAAAGGACGAGGCCACGGGGCAAGCACCCGGATGGCCTCGTCAAATTATACCCCCTGATACAAAACAACCATTACTCCATGAAAGCAATTCTCCCACTCCTCCTCGCCCTTCTGGCTCTCCCCCTACAGGCACAAACCGCAGCCGACAGCGTAACCATCTGCGGACGGGTGACCGACTTTCAGGGACTTCCCTTGGACAGTACGACCGTTCTTTGGCAAGGTAACGGTTTCAGAATAATTGCCCAAACTCTCACCGACAAAGACGGACGCTACGTGATACGTCTACCCAAGGGAAAATACCCCAGTATGGCCGCCGTCAACTTCCAACGCTACCTGCATACGGCTCCCACACACGTAACAGAGGCCGACAAGCGACTAGAGTTCTGGGGATGGGATTTTATTGCCGACCGCGATACTACGCTCAATATTCACTATCACCGCATGGAAGTCTACGGGCTACACGCTTTCCGCATCCCCGGTAGCGTACCTGCTTACCAGTTGTTTTTCCAACCACAAGGGCTGACACGGATGCAAAAAGCCATCGAAGAACATCCTGAGTTGCTGATGGCTGGGAAAGACCTTTCAAAAACAGAGCAGCAACCGCTCGACCCCAAAGCCCTGTACCTGCCTCTTGGTCCTGCTGCCGACCGTGCAAAGATAACCGTATGGATAGATGGCGAAGAGGTGAAGATATTGCACAAGCAATCGGTGACGTTGTACATGACCGACCAGTTCTGCACCAACGCCTACCTACTCACCGTAGATCGTCCCAAACAAGATACCGACCTGCCCTACCACGTCTTCAAGGTAGAACTGGAAGACCTCGACAACGGCGACCGAGGCGAAGGGCTCTACTATATGGAAAAAGAAAAGTATGTAAACTGAACAAATACATCCTAACCCTCAAAAACAAATACAGCATGAAGAACTATCTCATTGCAGGTACCGGCGGCGTAGGCGGAAGCATCGCCGCCTTCTTGGCACTGGCAGGGAAAAACGTCACCTGCATTGCCCGCGGCGAACACCTGGCCGCCATCCGCGAACACGGACTCCGTCTCCACTCCGACCTCAAAGGCGAACACACCCTGCATGTCCCCGCCTGTACGGCCGAGGAATATCAGGACAAGGCAGACGTCATCTTTGTCTGCGTCAAAGGATATTCCGTCAATTCCATCACCGACCTCATCCGGCGGGCCTCGAAACCCGAAACCGTGGTCATCCCCATCCTCAACGTCTATGGCACAGGGCCCCGCATCCAGCGTCTGGTGCCGGGCGTGACGGTGCTCGATGGCTGCATCTACATCGTGGGCTTCGTCAGCGGCCGGGGCGAAATCACACAGATGGGACGGATTTTCCGTCTGGTCTATGGTGCGCACCAAGGAACGGATGTTCCCCGTGAAACACTCGAAGCCGTGCAGCGCGACCTGCAGGACAGCGGCATCAAGGCCGAAATCTCGGACGACATCAATCGCGACACCTTCGTCAAGTGGTCGTTCATCTCGGCCATGGCTGTGACGGGCGCCTACTACGACGTGCCTATGGGCGAAGTACAGAAGCCCGGCCCCGTGCGCGACACCTTCATCGGCCTCTCGCGCGAAAGTGCCGCCCTGGGCCGCAAACTGGGCATAGAGCCGAAAGAAGACCTGGTGGAATACAATCTGAAGGTGATGGACAAGCTCGACCCGCACAGCACCGCCTCCATGCAGAAAGACATGGCCCGCGGACACGAAAGCGAGGTGCAGGGACTGCTGTTCGACATGATTGCCGCCGCCGAAGCGCAGGGCATCGACATCCCCACCTACCGGATGGTGGCAGAAAAGTTCAGAAATCTCTGACCCGCGGATTTTGTTCTTTGCCGGATAAAGACTACTTTTGGCAACCGTAACCATAAAACCAAGAAAGAAACGTCATGTTACCGTTACTCAACATCCACTGGAACCCCGATCCCGAACTGTTCAACCTCTTCGGCATCTCCATCCGTTACTATGGCCTGCTGTGGGTCATCGGCCTGGCTTTTGCCTACTTCATCGTGCAGAAAGAATACCGCGACCGGCGCATCGGCGACGACAAGTTCGAACCGCTGTTCTTCTACTGCTTCTTCGGTATCCTCATCGGTGCCCGCCTGGGCCACTGCCTGTTCTACCAGCCCGACTACTACCTGCACCACTTCTGGGAAATGATTCTCCCCGTGAAGTTCCTGCCGGATGGCGGATGGAAGTTTACGGGCTACGAAGGCCTGGCCAGCCACGGCGGCACGCTGGGACTCATCATCGCCCTATGGCTCTACTGCCGCAAGACGAAGATGCACTACATGGACGTGCTCGACATGATTGCCGTAGCCACCCCCATCACCGCCTGCTGCATCCGTCTGGCCAATCTGATGAACTCCGAGATTATCGGGCGGCCGACGGACGTACCCTGGGCTTTCGTCTTCGAGCGGGTGGACATGGTGCCCCGCCATCCGGCCCAGTTCTACGAGGCGCTGGCCTATTTCGTCTTCTTCCTCGGCATGGTGTGGCTGTACAAGCGCGGGCAGAAACAGGCTCCCGCCACCCCGCGTACCGACTTCAGCAAGGGTGCGAAAGCCGACGCACAAGTCACCCCGCTCTATCACCGCGGCTTCTTCTTCGGCCTCTGCCTAACGGAAATCTTCGTCTTCCGCTTCTTCATCGAGTTCCTCAAGGAGAACCAGGTGGACTTCGAGGACGGCATGACGCTGAACATGGGCCAGTGGCTCAGTGTGCCTTTCGTCCTCATCGGCCTCTACTTCATGTTCTTCTACGGACGACAGAAGAAGGCGTGACGTCCCTGTGGCTTCGGACCGCTGAAAACATCCCCGCTTTTCCCCTGAAAGATACGACCTTTTGATGCAAAAGAAGCAATGTTTTGCATCAAAAGGTCGTATCTTTTATAGAAAGGCAAAGGAAGTAAGCAATCACATCTGTCATCTTTGTTGCGTCCATGCCAGATTGTCGATATAAAACAGGATGGAGAAAAGCTCCACCCTATCAATCATTTTCAAAAAATCGGAGTATCTTATTTCCCTTTGACGATGCGCTTGATGTCGTTCAGCTTGTTCAGCGCCTCGAGGGGTGTCAGGTTGTTCACGTCGAGGTTCAGTATCTCGTCGCGTATCTGGCACAGCACGGGATCGTCCAGCTGGAAGAAGCTGAGCTGCATGCCGCCGGCCGACGAAGGCCCTTCGGTGATGGTCTTGCCCGTGACAGTACCCGTCTGGCGGTTCTCGCGCTCCAGCTGCTTCAGGATTTCGTCGGCGCGCTTCACGATGCTCTTGGGCATGCCTGCCAGCTTGGCCACGTGGATACCGAAAGAGTGCTCGCTGCCGCCCCGCTCCAGCTTGCGCAGGAAGATGACCTTGCCGTCCACCTCCTTCACCGCCACATTGTAGTTCTTGATGCGGGCGAAGCTCTTCTCCATCTCGTTCAGCTCGTGGTAGTGCGTGGCAAAGAGGGTGCGTGCCTTGGCCTTGGGATGTTCGTGGATGTACTCCACGATAGCCCAGGCGATGGAGATGCCGTCGTAGGTCGACGTACCGCGTCCCAGCTCGTCGAAGAGCACGAGGCTGCGCGGCGACAGGTTGTTCAGGATGTCGGCCGCCTCGTTCATCTCCACCATGAAGGTCGATTCGCCCACGGAGATGTTGTCGCTGGCGCCCACACGGGTGAATATCTTGTCCACCAGCCCGATGTGTGCGCTCTCGGCAGGCACGAAGCAGCCTATCTGCGCCATGAGGGTGATGAGGGCCGTCTGGCGGAGCAGGGCCGACTTACCGGCCATGTTGGGACCGGTGATAATGATGATCTGCTGCGTCTGGCTGTCGAGCATCACGTCATTGGCCACATACTTCTCGCCGATGGGGAGTTGCTTCTCGATGACGGGATGACGGCCCTGACGGATGTCGAGCACGTCGTCGTCTGAGAGGACGGGGCGGATGTAGTTGTTCTCGCGCGCGGCCGTGGCAAACGACAGGAGGCAGTCGAGGCGGGCCACCTGGTTGGCATTGATCTGGATGGCGGGGATAAACTCACTCAGAGCCTGCACCAGCTCGTTGTAGAGCTGTGTCTCGAGCACCAGTATCTTGTCCTCCGCGCCGAGTATCTTCTCTTCGTATTCCTTCAGTTCCTGCGTGATGTAGCGTTCGGCGTTGACCAGCGTCTGCTTGCGTATCCACTCCTGGGGTACTTTCTCCTTGTGGACGTTGCGCACCTCGATGTAGTAGCCAAAGACGTTGTTGTAGCCTATCTTCAGGCTCGGTATGCCCGTCAGTTCGCTTTCGCGCTGCTGCAGCTGGAGCAGGTAGTCCTTGCCGCTGTAGGCTATCTGGCGCAGCTCGTCGAGCTCGGCGCTGACGCCCTGCTTGATGACGCCGCCCTTGTTGACCAGCAGCGGCGGGTCGTTGTTGATTTCACGGTCGATGCGATCGCGGATGGACTGGCAGACGTTGAGCTGCTCGCCGATGCGGTTCAGGCTGGCATTGTCGGCCTCCAGGCAGGCCTGCTTGATGGGTTCAACGGCCTGCAGGGCCACCTTCAGCGCCACCACCTCGCGGGGACTGACACGGCCCACGGCCACCTTCGACAGGATGCGCTCCAGGTCGCCGATGCGGTGCAGCTGCTCCTCCACCAGGTCGCGGAAATCGGGCTGGCGGAAGAAGTATTCCACTACGTCCAGGCGGTCGTTGATGGGGCGCACGTCTTTCAGCGGGAACACCAGCCAGCGCTTCATCAGGCGGGCACCCATGGGGCAGATGGTCTTGTCGATGACGCTGAGCAGCGAACTGCCCCCGTCGTTCATCGAGCCCATCAGTTCGAGGCTGCGCACAGTAAACTTATCGAGCCGGACGTATTTGTCTTCCTCGATGCGGGCCAGCGACGTGATGTGGCCTATCTGCGTGTGCTGCGTCATGATGAGGTATTGTAGGATGGCTCCCGAAGCGATGATGCCGTTCTTCAGGTGCTCCACGCCGAAGCCTTTCAGATTCTTCACCTCGAAATGCTTCAGCAACTTTTCGCGTGCCGTCGTCTCAGTAAACACCCAGTCATCCAGCTCGAAGGTGAAGAACTTGCTGCCGAAGTTGCCCTCGAACATCGGCCGCTTGCCTCGTTCGAAGAGCACTTCCTTGGGGCCGAAGTTGTTGAGCAGCTTGTCGATGTAGTCGAAGGGGCCTTCTGCCGTCAGAAACTCGCCCGTCGATATGTCCAGAAAAGCCACGCCGCAGGCTCCCTTTCCGAAGTGTACGGCAGCCAGGAAGTTGTTCTCGCGGTAGTTCAGCACGTTGTCGTTGATGCTGACACCGGGCGTCACCAGCTCCGTGATGCCGCGCTTCACCAGTTTCTTGGTCAGCTTGGGGTCTTCCAGCTGGTCGCAGATGGCCACGCGCTTGCCCGCGCGGATCAGTTTGGGCAGGTACGTGTCGAGCGCATGATAGGGAAATCCGGCCATCTCGATGGTCTTCTCCTTGCCGTTGGCACGCTTGGTCAGCGTGATGCCCAGGATTTCGGAAGCCACAATGGCGTCGGTCGAATAGGTTTCGTAGAAGTCTCCGCAACGGAACAGCATCACGGCGTCAGGGTGCTTGGCCTTGAGGTCGAGAAACTGCTTCATCATCGGTGTAAGGACAATATCTTCGTTCATGAGGTTTCGGCTTAAAAACTAAACAGAAACAAAGATAAATCTTTTTTAGAAAACAAGCATCTGCGGGCTCCCATTCCTTAGTAACCCTTAACAAAATAGCGCATATTCATAAAACATGTTATATAACATGCGTTTTTTCTTGCAGAATTTGCAGATTCCCCAAAAGTCCGTACCTTTGCATCGTGTTTTTCATAGTATTAGATTTTAAGGTTAACAAAGGTTGGAGTACAGCGGTACTCCTTTTTTTATGCCCGTACGTCAACAAGCCTCTCCGCCAGCTCATTCTTCTTTCCCGTCCGTCGCTGCCGGCACAGCTGCCTCGCGCCACAACCTTTTCCTGAATCCCAACGGCGTTTCGCCCGTATTCCGCCGGAAGAATTTGCAGAAAGCAGAAGTGTCGCTGAAATTGAGCCTGACCGCCACATCGCTCACCGCCAGACTGCGGTTGCCCAGCAAGGTACGTGCCTCCATCAGCAACAGCTCGCTGATGATGCCGTTCACCGTCTTGCCCGTTCCCGTCCGTACGATGCGCGACAGATACTGTTCGCTGATGGCCAACTCGCGGGCATAGAAAGCCACAAAATGCTCTTCGCGGAAATGACGGGTGACGAGGGCATAGAATTCCTGCAACACATGCTCCTTGGGACTCAGATGCCGGCGGATGGGGGTACGACGCGAAAGGAAGTCGGCAATATCGAGCAACAGGGCATTGCAGGCAGCCTGAAGACGGCGGAAGAGGAACTTGTGGTCGGAACCCAGCAGGCGCATCAGCATTTCCAGCTGGCTGCGCATCTCCTGCATCTCGTCTTCAGCCAGCAGGAGGGTATATTGCCTGTTCTGCCGCAGGGTAGACAGCAGGAGGGCAGCCGTCTGCGTCAGGTATGAATCGTTGGTCAGCATGGCTTCCGAAATGGAAAGGGTAATGAAGCGAATGTCTTTCGACGAAAACAGATGATCGGTCAGGTAGTTGGCCCCATGCACCAGCAGTGTGCCCGCCTCCATGACGATATGTTCCCCATTGAGCAATATCTCCGAACGCCCTTCCAGTATAAAGATCAGATAGAGTTCACGGTTGAAGTAGGCTACATCTGCCGGATAGTTGCGGTCGTCGTATCCGCTTTCGAAGCAGACCACATCTTCCCGATAATGGGGTATTCCCGGACGCTCTTTCAGCATCCCTGCATTGTCGAATATACACGATTTTACCATTTCAACTCAGATATATGCCTGCAAAAGTAGCATTTGTTTCGCAATATACAAAAATTGAATCGGATTGTATAACCCAATGCGAACGAAAAAGGCGAACTTTGCGCCCCGAAAACAAGGTAAAAAGATCAGGATATGAAAAGTATGTTCAAAAGATATCTGGTATTTGTAGCAGGATTATACTTCCTGGCTGCGGGTGTGGTACTCATAGTCCGTTCGGCATTGGGCACGACTCCCATCTCGAGTGTCAACTATGTGATGAGCCTCAACACACCGCTCACACTGGGCACCTGTACATTCATCATCAACATGCTGCTCATCGTAGGGCAGTTCTGGTTGGTACGCGGACGAGGCAGTCGTCAGGACACCGTCGAAATCCTCCTCCAGATTCCTTTCTCCTTCATCTTCTCGGCCTTCATCGACCTGAATATGCTCCTTGCGGCCGACATCCGCCCGTCCAACTATGCCATGTCCATCGCCCTGCTGCTCGTAGGATGCCTCGTCCAGTCGGTAGGCGTGGTACTCGAACTGAAGCCCCGTGTAGCCATGATGAGCGCCGAAGCGTTCGTAAAATATGCCTCCAGCCGCTACCGCCGCGAGTTCGGACGTACCAAAGTGTGCTTCGACGTCACGCTGGTGACACTGGCCGTCCTGCTCTCGCTGGCCTTCACGCAAACCATCGAGGGCGTACGCGAAGGCTCGCTCATTGCAGCCGGCCTCACCGGCTATATCGTCACTTTCCTCAACCACAAAATCATGACGCGCAAGAACCTCTACCGTCTGGTCCCTGTATTGAGACCTGCCACAGACAAGAAACAGGAGGTTTTAGAGGCCTGTTAAAGACTTTTTTACTTAACAACTGCATGCAAGGTCTAAAACATGTTATAAAACAGACTTCTTTATTTGCATTATTTGCAGATTTCCCCAAAGTCCGTACCTTTGCAATGTGTTTTTCATAGTATTAGATTTTAAGGTTAACAAAGGTTGGAGTACAGCGGTACTCCTTTTTTTATGCCTATACGTTTCCTCCCCATTCTTCCCCAGTCGACAAAATAATTTTTTCCAGTCAGAAAAAAATCGGAGCCAGCCTGTAACTAATCGGAAACCTCGGACGACCAACTGAACAAAAAGCCAGAAAAATGACAGACAAAAACAAGGAAAAAGAATTCACCGACCTGCTGCTGCAACACCAGGCCATCGTCTACAAGGTGTGCCTGCTCTATGCGCAAGACAAGGAAGACCTCGCCGACCTCTATCAGGAGACGGTGTACAACCTGTGGAAAAGCTACAGGACATTTGAAAACAGAAGCAGCTTCGGCACCTGGGTCTATCGCATCGCGCTGAACACCTGCATCACCGACCTGCGCCGCAGGAAGCGCCATGAGTACGTCCCTCTGCGCCTGACGGATACCGACCTGACGGACGATGACCCGCAGGATGAAATGCTGAACGACCTCTACAGCCTCATCCGCCGTCTGAACAAGCTGGACCGCATGTACATCGTCCTCTGGCTGGACGGAAAGACCTACGAGGAGATTGCCGACATCATCGGTACCAACCGCAATCAGGTGGCCGTCAGGCTACACCGCATCAAAGAGAAACTGAAAACCATGTCCAACCTTTAACTTTACATTATCATGAATCTGGAAGAAATGCAACAAGCGTGGAAAGAACTCAACGAACGGGTCGCACGCAACGAAATCCTGCATCGGGAAGAAGTAAAGAGAATCTTGAACACACGCAAGGAAAACCAATTGGAGAAACTGATGAGACTGGAGAAGACAGGGCTGTTGACCATCGTAGTCTTGTGTCTGTTCTGTATCTATGCCTGGACAACGTTCCCCGGCTACCACCTGGCTACCAACATCACAGCGGCCATTCTGCTCGTCGGCAGCCTCGTTTTACAGGCAGGCCGACTACACCAACTGACCAGCATGAAGCGGGCAGAGAACCTGGAAGTGCAAATCCGATACGCCCTGCGCTACAAAGCCGCCTACAACCGCACCTATCTGATTCTCTACCCGATTATCATCTTTTTTGCCATTATGCTCGTCGTCAACTTCCACACGCTATTCAACCGCACCCTTATCCTATTGCTACTGGCAGCCGGCGTCGTAGCCGACTATTTCATTTTCCACTACACGCACGAACGGGTGAAGCAGATGATTGAGGTCAACCGAGAACTCAAGCAGATAGAAGAAGAATGACTGAAGAAAAGCATAGGCGGAACAGGGTAAGCAATGCCCTGTCCCGCCTTTATTGCAGCTTCAGGAAACGACCTTACAAGCTATACCGTCACCATTTTCAATCATAAAATCAGGATAGGCAAAAACTTCTACCGTTTGATACCCTTGCTGAGACCTACCACCGACAAAAACAGGAAGCCTTAAAGGCTCATTAAAGACTTTTTTACTTAACAACTGCATGTAAGATCTAAAACGTGTTATATAACAGACTTTTCTGACTACATTATTTGCAGATTTCCCCAAAGTCCGTACATTTGCAATGTGTTTTTCATAGTATTAGATTTAAGGTTAACAAAAGGTTGGAGTACAGCGGTACTCCTTTTTTTATGCCCATACGCAAACGGCCTCCACTCCACACAATCTTTCCATTCAATCCTCCCTCAGCTGATCTATCTGAACAGCCGTCTTTGGCCAGCTGGGACGGATAGCCGAGCCGTAGTTCACAATTACTCCCTCCTTATTCACCAGCAGGAAGAAGGGTATGCCGTCCTGCCCCAGATGCTTGGACATTTTCTGCAAGACATCACGCTCAGCAAAGTCTTCCCAATGCAAACACTCCAACACTGTTTCCTCAAGCGAAAAGCGTTGTAATATCCGTTCGTAATCAGTGCGTTTCCCGCTGACGCAGAGGCTGACCATCGCCACATCGTCCGTGCTGTATCGGGCACACAGCTTCTTCAACGGCTCCATCTCCGCCAGGCAGGGAGGGCAGAAAACTCCCCAAAAGTCAATGTAGAGCACCTTGCCCCGATGCTTGTCTATCAGCGAACGCAAGGGCGCCATATACTGTTCCGCCTCGGGAGTATCGGCATCGCCATGCAACAGGTAACGGGAAAAGACTTCGGGATGGCGCAAGTAATCGGTTGTCCGCCGATAAAGCAAGTCCAAAGAGTGGCGGAGTACAGGTATCTGTACCAGCGTATCATATTCCCGACAAACAGGCAGCCGTTTCCTTCTGCCAGTCCACTTGCTTTTGGCCATAAAGCCGCCTGATGCGTTGCTGCGTATAACGGAAACGTTCGGCGTAATAGTCGGCCAGCAACAGACGCTCCGTCAGTTCAGCCACGTCACTGGTGGGACGATAACGCTCCAGAAACTCCTCCCGCTTCTGCTTCCGAAGCGCATATTCCTTCTGCACGGCCTTTTCAAACACCTCTACTGATGAATTTACATCGTCCATATAAACATAATCCGACTGATAGAAACCTCCTTCTGCAAAAGCCAGCATACCCTGATTCAAGGCAGCTGAAGTTCCCTTTACCACCGGATGGAGCAAGTCATTAAAATCAATCTGTAAATAGAGGCTATCGCCTGGTGCCAGATACAGACGGGGTGCATAATTGCGAAGAGAAAACTCGCACACCGCCTCGCAGAGCGGCACGTTAAACGAGAAGGTGTCGTCCTCCCTGATAGAAGCCTTATACACCGTCTCCTGTTTGGCGTTAAAAGAAACCAGTACCAACTCCAATTCCTTCTCATTGGGATAAATTCCCCTATTCAGAATACGGCCCTGCACAACAGCTGTTTTAACGGGTTCAAGACCATCGGCCCAAAGACGGCCAAAGCTGCATAGAAACAGACAGACCACAAAAAATAGATGCTTCATAGACAATTGCATAAATCGTTAGATATAATTATTCTCTGCCATAGCAAGATGCAGCAAATATAAGAAAAACGAATGTTTCGGAGATGCAAACAGATACTTAAAAGAGAAATTCTTATCCAAATAAATCTGTAAGGATTTTAATACATGTTATAAAACAGCCTATTTCACTTCCAAAATTTGCAGATTTCCCAAAAGTCCGTACATTTGCAATGTGTTTTTCATAGTATTAGATTTAAGGTTAACAAAAGGTTGGGCTCAGCGGAGCCCTTTTTTTATATCTTTACCTGTACTCACAAATATCAATCAAAAAACAACAGCCGCCATTTCCTATTTATTGTATAGGAAACGACGGCTGCTCCACCGTTTTTACGCCAGCGATATCAATCCTCACTCATCATCTCTTTCTTGCTTCGGCGTACCCTCTGGTTTATGTTTAGGCATCGGCTTTTGACTCATGCCCAACCATTGGTCATATTGGGTTTCGGTGAGTATCTTCTTCATTTTTTTGTTCTTTTTGGCGATACGCTTTTGCATGTCCTCCGCACTTTCTGGCTTCGGAGCTCCATCCATCATAGGTGGACGGTGCATACCGTCAGGAGCACCTTCTCCCATGCCCATGGGCGGCATGCCTCCCTCATGAGGCGGACGAGGCCCCCGACCATTTGCCCCCATCATAGGCGGACGTTGCATGCGGTTTTCAAGCAATTCGCGCTGTTCTTTCAAAATCAGTTTATAGACTTTCTTATACTGCTTGTCCGTCAGATTCAAAGCTTCTTTCAAGCGATCAGTTTCTTTTTGTGCCATCTTTTCAGGATTAGGCACTTCGCGAAACATTTCACCTTTCTTCTCTGGCTCGCCTTCCGAAGCCACCTGTGCCTGTACCTGCAAAGCAGATAGGAAAATTCCAAGACACAATACCGTATATTTCAGGCTCATTTTCATCTCTTATTCCTCCTTTGTTTACTATGAATGACATTGCAAATGTAGCCAGCATTCGAACAAATAGAAAACAGAATAGACCAATAGGAAACTTTTGACGATAAAACCTAAAAAATCTGGCATCTGAATGTAATTTATCCGACCCGAAAACGACTAATAAAAGAAACTCAAGATATGATTAAACAAGACTACCTGATACGCATGATACAGCAAATCGTCTCCATGATTGTAGAGGCGCTGCTACATAAGAAAAAAATCCGCCAAAAGGAATGGGAAGACTACGACCACCTGACGCGACAGATATTGGGGACAGACACCCGCGAACTGCTCAACACCAGTGCCGACGAACTAATTGCCTGCCATGCCGACACGTCCGATGGTATGGAGAAGCTGGAGTTGGCCGCCGTCAACATGCTGAAGCTGGCCGAAGAAGTAGATGAAGACAATCCTCTACTGAAATCACGCCTCCGACAGGAAGGCATCCAACTGTTAAAATATATCCAGCAGCATAGCGACAACTATTCGCTCCAACGAGAATTCCTCATTGGCCTGCTGGAAACAAACCATTGATTTACGCCTCGCAAAACAGCCTTTTCGAGTATGGATTGCATAGTTTTAGTAAAAGCCTTCTATCCATTCGTTTTATCTAATTCCTTCCGCCGCTTCTCCAAAATCCGCACGAACTCTTCTTCATTGGCAGGTTGAAGACTTAAAACTCGTCCACCTTTATAATGAACCAGCACATAATGATTGACAGCCAACCGACCGAGAAGTGTCGCCTTTACACGCTCCACCAACAAGATATCGCCCAAAGGAATACGTTTTATTCGATTGAAACGACCACGCTTAACCACCAGATAACCATTAGCTGTCAACGTATATTGAGTGTGAATTAACAACTCAATACACCACACCAGTAACCACATAAAAATAAGGCCAACAATCCAGTTCTTATTCCACAGCCCAGAAACAGCCAAAATTGTAGGTACAGCCAGAAACAAATACTGCCCGAACGAAATGCGGGCATGGAATACTCTGTCCATAGTTTCTTCTTTTTTTGCGGTAAAGGTATGGATTTTCGGTGGCAAAGCGCACAAACAACGCACTTATTTTGTAGATTTGCAACCTGCTAATACACATTGTTATGGTAAGAAAGTTCGATTTCCTCGTCATCGGCTCAGGAATAGCCGGTATGAGCTTCGCCCTGAAAGTGGCGGAAAAGGGGACGGTAGCCCTCATCTGTAAGGCCGGAATGGAAGAGGCCAACACGTATTTTGCACAGGGAGGCATCGCCTCGGTGACCAATCTGGCCGTGGACAACTTCGACAAGCACATCGAAGACACCATGATAGCCGGCGACTGGATCAGCGACCGCGCCGCCGTGGAGAAGGTGGTGCGTAATGCCCCCGAACAGATCAAGGAGCTCATCCACTGGGGCGTGAACTTTGACAAGAAGGAAGACGGAACATTCGACCTGCACAAAGAAGGCGGTCACTCTGAATTCCGCATCCTGCACCACAAGGACAACACGGGAGCCGAGATACAGACTTCGCTCATCGAAGCTGTGAAAAGGCATCCCAACATCAGCATATTCACCGACCACTATGCGGTGGAAATCATCACACAGCACCATCTGGGTATCATCGTGACGCGCTACACGCCGGGCATCAAGTGCTATGGCGCCTATGTACTGAACGAGAATACGGGAGAAGTGGACACCTTCCTCTCCAAGATAACCGTCATGGCTACAGGAGGTTGTGAAGCCGTTTACCGACACACCACCAATCCGTTGGTAGCCACGGGCGACGGCATCGCCATGGTTTACCGTGCCAAGGGAGCGGTGAAGGACATGGAGTTCATCCAGTTCCATCCCACGGCCCTCTACCACCCGGGCGACCGTCCCTCGTTCCTCATCACCGAGGCCATGCGCGGCTACGGCGGCGTACTCCGCACAATGGACGGCAAGGAGTTCATGCAGAAGTATGACCCGCGCTTGTCGCTCGCCCCACGTGACATCGTAGCTCGTGCCATCGACAACGAAATGAAGCTCCGCGGCGAAGACCATGTCTACCTGGACGTCACCCACAAGGACCCGGAAGAGACGAAGCGCCACTTCCCCAACATCTACCAGAAGTGCCTCAGCATCGGCATCGACATCACGAAGGACTACATCCCCGTAGCACCTGCTGCCCACTACCTCTGCGGAGGCATCAAGGTGGACCTCGACGGGCAGAGCAGCATCCGTCGCCTCTATGCCATCGGAGAATGTTCGTGCACAGGCCTGCACGGCGGTAACCGTCTGGCCTCGAACTCGCTCATCGAAGCCGTGGTCTATGCCGACGCGGCTGCCAAGCATGCCTTGAGCGTGCTGGAGCGTTATGACTTCAACGAAGACATCCCCGAATGGAACGACGAGGGCACCATCAGTAACGAAGAGCGTGTACTTATCACACAGAGCATGAAGGAGGTGAACCAGATTATGGAGTCGTATGTGGGCATCGTGCGCAGTAACGTGCGTCTCACCCGCGCTTGGAACCGCCTGGACATCCTCTACGAGGAGACCGAACGTCTCTTCAAGCGCTGCAAAGCCACGCGCGAGCTATGCGAACTGCGCAACATGATCAATGTGGGTTACCTCATCACGAAGCAAGCTATGGAGCGCAAGGAAAGCCGCGGCCTGCACTACACCATTGACTATCCGCACCACGCCGACGAAGCCGACAGAAAGAAAAAATAAAAAGTCTTCTGTAAACATTAAGAAGACTCCCCTCATTGGTCCCGGATGGCCATAGAATTGGGCGCAAACTTAATTTTGCAACCTATAACAAACATATAATAAAAACGACCCATTGGCCTGTCTATGCGACTCCTGCCAATGGGTCGTTACTTATAGAATATAGAATGGAGATAATCCAAATCTTACCAGTTTTCCTTCTTCACTTCGAAGTAAGCTTGCGGATGGAGACAAGCGGGACATAATTCAGGAGCTTCCTTACCTACATAGATAAATCCACAGTTACGACACTGCCATACCACTTCGCCTTCCTTGGCAAATACAGTAGCATTCTGGATATTGTTTACGAAAGCTTGGTAGCGTTCTTCGTGTCCCTTCTCAGCTACAGCAATGTTGCGGTACATCAAAGCTATTTCGGGGAAACCTTCCTCATCGGCGATGTCAGCAAACTTGGGATAATCGAGCGACCACTCTTCGTGCTCACCTGCAGCAGCTGCCTGAAGATTTTCAAGTGTTGTACCGATAACACCTGCGGGATAGCTGGCCGTAATCTCTACCATACCACCCTCAAGCCACTTGAACATGCGTTTAGCGTGTTCCTTTTCCTGATCGGCTGTTTCCATGAAGATAGCAGCAATCTGTTCGTAACCTTCTTTCTTAGCTACACTGGCAAAATAAGTGTAACGCATGCGTGCCTGCGATTCGCCGGCAAACGAAGTCATCAGATTCTTCTCTGTGCGGGTTCCTTTGATACTCTTAGTCATAATCATTCAGTTTTTAAAAGGGTTAATATTTTGTTCTTGTTGATTTCTTACGTTGCAAATGTAGGAAAAAGACTTCAAATGCCTTATCTCCAACCTTATCGGATTTTTCTATCACTTCATAAACAAAATCTATTATACAGTAGAAACCTAGTTGTATTAACAATAATTGTCGTCATCCATACGCTATAAAAAAACAAATGTCACTATCTTTGGGTTCATAGAAACCTCATAAATATTCCATCCTCCATGAAAAAAAATCTCAGTTCTCTCCTTTTGCTGGCTTTGGCCTGCATTTGTTTTTCCGCCTGTTTCGTACAACGTTCCGTTTCGGTCAACAAAGCCGCTAATAACCCCGACTACACTGTCAGCTACCTCTTCGAACACGACGGATGCCGTGTATATCGCTTTTATGATACATATTCGTCCAGCTATGTTTATTTCACCACACAAGGCGACGTAACCGCCATCCCCAACGACTCCACACGCCAGCAAACGGTCACTTACCGCCAACGGAATGACAGCGTATTTACAAAAAAAGCAGAACGATAGCAACTGTTTGCTTTATTTTACCTAAATTTGCACCCTCGTTTTCGGAATCACAACAAACTCAATAGGTAAAATAAGTTCTATTAAACAGAAAATGAAAGCGTTCGAATTCAAGCCGAAACTCTACACGGCGCTGAAGAATTATTCTAAAGAAATGTTTATGGCCGACCTCATGGCTGGCATCATTGTGGGCATCGTAGCCCTTCCATTGGCCATTGCTTTCGGCATCGCGTCGGGTGTATCGCCCGAGAAAGGTATTGTAACCGCCATCATTGCGGGTTTCATCATCTCCCTGCTGGGCGGTAGCAAGGTGCAGATCGGCGGACCTACAGGTGCATTTATCGTTATCATTTATGGCATCATCCAGCAATATGGTGAGGCGGGCCTCATCGTAGCTACGCTGATGGCAGGTGTCATCCTGGTGCTGCTGGGTGTATTCAAGTTGGGAGCAGTCATCAAATTCATCCCCTATCCCATCATTGTGGGTTTTACAAGCGGTATTGCCGTTACCATCTTCACTACACAGGTGGCCGATGTATTCGGCCTTCAGTTTGGCGACGAGAAGGTGCCTGGCGACTTTGTAGGTAAATGGCTGGTCTATTTCAGACACTTTGATACAGTGAACTGGTGGAACACACTGGTGAGCATAGTAAGTATCGCTATCATCGCCCTGACACCCAGGTTCTCTAAAAAAATACCCGGCTCGCTCATCGCCATCGTAGTGGTAACGTTGGCTGTCTGGCTGATGAAGACCTACGGCGGCATTACCTGCATAGACACCATCGGCGACCGTTTCAGCATCCGTGCCGAGCTGCCCGATGCCGCTATCCCCGCATTGGATTGGGAAGCTATAAAGAACCTCTTCCCCGTAGCCGTGACCATCGCTGTGCTAGGTGCCATTGAATCGTTGCTTTCAGCTACCGTTGCCGATGGTATGATTGGCGACAAACACGACTCGAACACGGAGCTTATCGCACAGGGAGCGGCCAACATCATTACACCGCTCTTCGGCGGCATCCCTGCCACAGGAGCTATCGCACGTACCATGGCCAACATAAACAATGGCGGTAAGTCGCCCGTAGCCGGCATCGTACATGCTATTGTACTATTACTCATCCTCCTTCTGCTCATGCCGCTGGCTCAGTACATCCCCATGGGCTGCCTGGCGGGCGTACTGGTCGTAGTATCCTATAACATGAGCGGCTGGCGTACATTCAAGGCATTGCTCCGCAATCCGAAGTCGGACGTCACGGTGCTGCTCATCACCTTCTTCCTGACCGTCATCTTCGATCTGACCGTAGCCATTGAAATGGGTCTGGTTATTGCTTGCGTGCTCTTCATGCGCCGCGTGATGGAGACAACGGAAATCTCGGTCATCAAAGACGAGATAGACCCCAGCAAGGAATCGGATATCGCCACGAGCGAGGAACATCTTATCATCCCGCAGGGTGTGGAGGTATACGAAATCAACGGTCCTTATTTCTTCGGTATTGCCACTAAGTTTGAAGAAATGATGGCGCAGATGGGCGACCGACCCAAGGTACGTGTCATCCGCATGCGTAAGGTTCCGTTCATCGACTCCACGGGTATTCACAATCTGGAGAACCTCTGCCGCATGTCGCAAAAGGAAAAGATAACTATCGTCCTCTCGGGCGTCAACGAGAAAGTACACAAGGTACTGGAGAAATCGGGCTTCTACGAACTGCTGGGCGAAGAAAACATCTGTCCCAACATCAATGTAGCGCTGGAGCGGGCCAAGAAGCTGTTATAAACAGACAACTTCGCATATAAAGAATGTGCCTAAAACGAGTAATTTCTGTTTTTGGCACATTTTATTTTAAGAATACCCACAACTGTCCCAAAGAAAGAATTTCTATATCGACCACTATTCCTCGAACTGATCCAGCAGCTCCTTGCACCTTTCCACATGCTTTTTATATTGCAACAGAGCTATCACAATGGCAACAATGATGGAAACAATGCCCGACACGGTAATAAGCTGTACGGTAGCAGGATCGTCCGCTTGAGCATACAGGCGCATAAAGATGTAGGTGAGCATGGCGGTCAGGGGAATTATGCCGACGAGGAGCGCCCCCGTGTAAAATCTGCGATAACCGGTAATTTTTTCTGTAACCGTCCGCACATCGTCGTCCAGCAGATGGTTCATGCCCAATTTGCGACTAACCCACAGGCTGACACCCAAATCGACCAAAGCCCACAACGACACCAATATGCCAAACAACAAAGGCCAATCTATGTTGACACAAATCACAATAATCATGGGTACCGTCAGGACATCGCCCAACATTCGGTCTCTGATTTCCTTGCTGATAGCCATCGCCGGCCGTTTCCTGAGGGATTTGAAAAACTTTTCGTTCAGCGTTTCCTGCTTTTCCAACCCTTCCTTAAACATGTTATACTCCGATTTCAGTATCTGAAGTTCTTTTTCGATATTGATTTCCATACGATTCGCTTTTTAGATGTTAGACATTTTTTTGAGTTGTTCCTTGATGCGAACCAACTTGAACGAGACATTCTTGACAGAAATACCTAGGATAGCGCCAATCTCGTCGTAGCTCAGGCCTTCGAGCCACAACAGAACGACGCTTCTGTCGACCAGTCCCAATGCATTGATCCGCTTATAAAGCTGCTTTATCTGCAAATTCTTTTCCAGACTTCTCCCTTCCGAAGGAAAACTCGTACCCAAGTCCAGCCGTTCGCGCTGCTTCTTCTGGCGGTTGCTGAAGTTGATACAGTAGTTCAGGCTGACGCGATAAATCCACGTTCGGATATCGCTCTTCCCCTCGAAGGCATCGAAGCCCTGCCACAAGCGGACGAGAATGTCCTGATAGAGATCGTTCACCTCGTCCGTATCGTTCGAAAACATGTAGCAGACGGTGTAGATAGTCCGCTCATGCTCTCGGATGATATTTATGAATTGTTGTTCTTTCGCATTCATTTCACATGCTGTTTTTACTTGTTAGACCACAAAACGACCCGAAAACTATACGTTCATACCCATTATTTTGATTCATTCATGTCCATCCAAATGAAGTTTCAAAGTAAGCGTCTCATAACAAACAAGTTATGGTGAACGATTCACATAGAAAAGAACTTTATTCTTTCAAAAAACAGGATCGCGAAACAAAATAAATTGCTTTCACCCGAAAAAGCAATGCTTTACGAAGGATAAAACTATGTTTTACGGAAGGTAAAACTATGCTTTACGAAAAGCCATAAATACCCTTCCGCTTCGCAACCATGAACATGGTTCTCGTAAAGTGCCACTTTAGCCTGCTAAAGTCCCTCTTTACGACACTCATGTTGATGTTTACTGACGGCAAACAGGCATTAACCTAAGCTTAACGTAGCCTTAACCTGAAAGCTCCTTGCATCGCCCTACCTTTGCGACATCGAAACAAGAAAAAAGGAATGTCTAACTATAAAAACTGAAACGAATATGATTACCAATCTCATCATGGCCATTTTGATTTCGGCCGCAGGCGTATCTACCAACTTGGTGTATAACGTAAAAATGGAAAACAACCGACTGGCGAACAAGGAAGTGTTCAGCGTGGAAAACGGAAAGTACCTGAAACGCCTCTTCAAGATGGACTTCACCTACAATGCGCAAGGACAAGTGACGGATAAGAAGACCTACGTGTGGAGCGACGCCCGCCAAAACTACGTCCTCCAACAGACGGAAACCTTCAATCCGACCGACGACAAACAGGCTGAATAACCGCACTTGAAGTTTGACTTTACATACACTTGTCCCCCGAAACGCACCATTTGTAGACAGCCGTTTCGGGGGACAAGTGTATGTAAACAAAGGAAAATTTATCCAACCACAGTCACAATCACCCGACAATAGCACGTCAATGCAGGTGTACCTGAGTCGCGAACCTCACAAATCAGATGGATAGTATCGCCCACGCGGGCATCTTCGGGCACCCGAAATGAAAACTTGGGTGTGGAAACTCCTTCGACATGACCCGCATAACTTCCAGCTTCGGCATAATGCCACCAGCGGAAAGACAACGTATCGCCATCGGGGTCGGTACTGCTTGAAGCGTCCCATTCAATTACTTCGCCAACGCCTGCAGAGACGTCCAACAAAGCTTGAGCCAAGCTGACGACAGGCGGATGATTGGCCGACTCATACTCTTCTACACACCAATCCGCCCGTGCTGCAAAGTCATTCTGAATGGCGTCCAACCATCGCCAGAGGGGCTTGAAATAGCGGGTACGGACATTGATTTCTGCCGTATCAGTTGCATGCTCCAAGCGTTTCGACCAGCTGTTGGCAATCCCCCACTGGCCCGAAGGATGCTCATAATCCGATGAAGGCAGAGGATCCATCCACACATTTCCCCTGACCCTGACATAACGTCCTCCCCAACCTCCATAGGCAGGCGACTCCCTGTTGCGCAAACCTGTAGGAATGGTATGCAGGAAGGCGGGCGTGTCGCCCTCGGCATTGAAGGCTCCCTGCTTGTTGGGATAAGCGTCGCACAGAGGTCCATGCCCCTCCAGTATCCGAGCCTTCATCCATGCCTTCTCAAAATAAGGTTTAACCTCGCTTGGCAGCACCTTCGGCCATATATATGCCATGCAGTCGAACTGGTCGGAAATAATGGTCGGTATGCCATACGGCTCCCACTGAGGGCGGATATATTGCTGATAAGTCTCGTCCTGCTCCCAGATGAGATACAGGCGAAGGCGTGAAGCTACTTCGGCCATACGCTCAGGATGGTCTTCCTGAATGATTTTCAAGGCTGCCGCTATCGTATTGCATCCACCCCAGGCCTGCAACCAGATGGGACGGCTGTCTGAGTTGTCCAAGAGGATATCTGCAATAAAGCGGGCCCCTTCCGTGCGGGTTGCATACTCGCCTACCGCACTGATGTTACCCACCTTCCAACGTGCCAGCAGTTCGTCGGGCGAAGGATAATCCTTACTGTGCTTCAACAGATTGGGATAAACCTGTGCATAATATCCGATGTACTCTGCTATCCACTCGACGGGATGAAAAGCATTCCATCCTTTACCACCCACCCAATGGAACTCCGAACTGCTATTCACTATGGCTTCGACATCAAACTCATTGGACGTCAGCAGAAAGCGTACAAACGAAGCGCGATCGTCCGCCTCACCATCGGTTGTGACAATGATGCGAGGCCTGTCTTCCATTCCCTTGACAGATGTACAACAACAAATGACCAGCAAGCAAACAATTCTAATAAATCTCAATCCAATCATACTATTCCAATAATAACGCCAACAAAGATACAGAATGTTTTCCTATTCTTACAGACAGAGTCAGTGTTTATGACCGTCGCCTGTTAACCTAACATTAACGTAACGTTAACCTAAATCCCCACTATCCTTCCCTATCTTTGCATCAACAAAAAATAAAAAAACAAATGACAACAATGAAAAAGACACTCGCACTCGTGATGCTCCTTTGCATCACTCTCGGAGCTCAGGCACAACTGTTATGGAAAATATCGGGCAACGGACTCGACCGCCCCTCGTACGTCATGGGTACCCACCATCTGGCTCCCCTCAGTATCAAGGACAGCATTGCAGGCATGAAGCAGGCAATGGACGAAACGCAACAGGTCTATGGCGAGCTCGTCATGGAAAATGCCATGAAACCCGACATGCTGATGAAGATGCAACAGGCCATGATGCTGCCAGCCGACACTACGCTGAAGAGCCTCTTCACGCCGTCGGAATACGACAGCATTGCTTCGGTCGTAAAGACATATATCGGCATGGACCTTGCCCTGTTCGACAAGCTGAAGCCCGCCGCCCTTACCACCCAGCTGTCCGTAGCACTGGCTGCCAAGTCGGTAAAGGGTTTCAATCCGCAAGAACAACTCGATACTTGGTTTCAGGCACAGGCCAAACAGGCTGGAAAGAAAGTGGGAGGGCTGGAAAGTATGGAGCAGCAAATCGACGTACTCTACCGCTCGCAAAGCCTGCAACGCCAGGCCCACCTGCTCTATTGTGCGGCTACCACCATCGATTACGCTACCTTACAGGCCCAACACATGACAGAGGCATACATGAACCAGGATCTCAACACCCTACTTGAAATCATGGAAGAGAAACAAAACGACTCTTGCGACAGTACACCTCAGGAGGAAGACACCCTGATATTCGGCCGCAATGCCAACTGGGCCCGCCAAATGCCCGACATCATGAAGCAAGCCCCCACCCTGTTTGTAGTAGGTGCTGGCCATTTGCCCAGTCAGCGAGGTCTGCTGAAGCTACTCGAAGACCAAGGATACACGGTAGAGCCAATGAAGTGACGCTAATTTTCCTTCCTTTCGATAAGGCAGAATACACCTCAGCAAAAAAAATCAAGCAAGCTTTGTTTTTTCTGCTTTCGACTTTCACTACCTTTGGAGTCTGAACAAACGAATTCTTATGGCAAGAAGAAAAGCTAAAAAGAAAGACTCCAAAGGTCTTCTGTATTTTATTCTACTGGTTTGTGCCGCCTTCATCGGCTACGGCCCGCTAAGCAATGCCTGGAAATCAGGACTTATCCGCCTCGACCGCCTGCCACAAAGCATAAAGTCCGCTGTACAGACAAGTGAACCTGAAACACAAACAAATCTCTCCACTACCCAAGGCCTCGAAATACCTGCCCCATTAAAAGGCATAAATGAAACCATTTTGAAACGGAAAGGGTATACAGTATCTTATAATCGTACATTAAACCTACCCAACTGGGTAGCGTGGGAGCTAAATCGCGACAAACTGATAGAACGCGAAAGCCGCACGGATAAATTTCTACCTGACCCCAACCTGCCTGAAAGCGAAGCCGTCACTACCGACGATTACAAAGGTTCGGGCTGGGATCGCGGCCACATGTGTCCCGCTGCCGACAACCGCTGGCACTGGCGCGCCATGCAAGAAAGCTTCTACATGACCAATATCTGTCCTCAGCACCACAACCTGAATCGCGGTGACTGGAAGGAACTGGAAGACCGCTGTCGCGTATGGGCTGAACAGGAAGGTCGTATCTACATCGTCTGCGGTCCCATCCTTTACAATCAAAAACATCGCACCATCGGAAAAGAGCACAAAGTGACCGTTCCCGAAGCCTTCTTCAAAGTCATCCTATGTGCCGACAGCCGCCCTCCGCGTGCCATCGGCTTCATCTACAAAAATACTTCAGGCAACCATCCGCTGGACAGCTATATCAATTCAGTTGACCAAGTGGAGCGCATTACAGGCATCGACTTCTTCCCTGCCCTACCCGACGATGTGGAGAAACAAGTAGAAGCGAAATGCGACTGGAAGCAGTGGAACTAAGACTGATGTTTACATACAATCGCCATAAATTCCTCCCCTGTAATGGTTTCCTTGTCCAGCAGATAAGCAGCGGCTTCGTGCATAATGTCCAAATGATCGGCAATGAGCTTGCGAGCTTTCTGATGAGCATCACCAATCATTTTAAGCACTTCGCGATCAATGTCGGCCGCCGTTTCCGATGAACAAGTCAACGAGGAATCACCACCTAGATAGGCATTATTCACTGTTTCCAACCCCATCATATCATATTTTTCACTCATACCATAGCGAGTTACCATAGCACGTGCCAGACGGGTAGCTTGCTCAATGTCGTTCGAAGCACCTGTTGTAACACGCCCCAAGATTACTTCTTCGGCCGCACGTCCACCTGTTAACGTAGCGATGCGATTGAAAAGATCCTCTCGACTCATTAACACCTGCTCACCCTTGTCCACTTGCATGGTATAACCCAATGCACCCGAAGTACGAGGCACGATTGTAATCTTGTGGACAGGTGCCGAATGGCTCTGCAAAGCGGCTACCAAAGCATGACCTATTTCATGGTAGGAAACAATTTTCTTCTCTTCGTCTGAAATCACTTTTCCTTTCTTTTGAGCACCTGCAATTACCGTCTCTACACTTTCTTCCAAATCAGAAGTAGTGACTTTGTTACGTCCCATACGAACAGCACGCAAGGCTGCCTCATTGACTATATTGGCCAATTCGGCACCCGACGAACCTGCCGTAGCACGAGCCACTACATCCATATCTATCTTGTCACATTTCACTTTCTTAAGATGTACATTGATAATAGCCTTGCGCCCTTCAAGATCGGGCAACTCCATCTGAATACGACGATCGAAACGACCTGGACGAAGTAATGCCTTGTCCAAACTTTCAGGACGATTGGTAGCAGCCAATATTACCACACCCTTGCGCCCGTCAAAACCATCCATTTCGGTAAGCAACTGGTTCAAAGTCTGTTCACGTTCGTCGTTACCTCCTATACCTGTGTCGCGACGTTTGCCTATAGCATCTATTTCGTCGATGAAGATAATACAAGGTGCTTTTTCATTGGCTTGTCGAAAAAGATCGCGAACTTTAGCTGCTCCCATACCAACGAACATCTGTACAAATTCCGAACCTGAAATGGCAAAGAAAGGAACTTTAGCTTCACCTGCCACAGCACGTGCTATCAATGTCTTGCCTGTGCCCGGAGGGCCTACCAGCAAAGCACCTTTAGGCAAGGAAGCACCAATATCAGTATATTTTTTAGGATTATGCAAGAAATCTACAATTTCGTTTAATGCCTCCTTAACTTCATCCTGTCCTGCCACGTCAGCAAAAGTGGTCTTCACATCCGAATCGGCATAAATCTTGGCACCACTTTTACCAAAGGACATGAAATTATCACCTCCACTACCCATGCGTGCTTGAATGGCTTTGCTAGTTTGTCGCCAAATAAGATAAAAGATAAGTCCTGGCAACACCCACATCAATACAAAATTAAGCAATGGAGAATTTTCCTGAGGTATTACCTGATTGAAAGAAATTTTACCATCCTCATTAGGACTCTTTGCTTCCAACAATCTATCTACGAGTTGTGGATCGTTGATGGCTCCTGTCTGATAAGCAGAAGTTTTATTTCCTTCTTGCGTAGTAAAATAAATCTGTCCACTCTCAATAACTACGTCCTTTACCAACCCACTGTCTACTTTGGCTATGAATGTACCATAGTCGGTTGATTTTATCTGCCTGCCTGTCAATGTAGGTACAAGCAGGCCGTTAAGAAAAAGGACAATTAAAATACCAACCAAAAGTCCCCAATATGGGTTCATTCGTTTGGGTTGTTGATTCTGACTTTCTTGCTTCATTATTATGTTGACTTCTGTTTTATCTGCAAATATCGCAAATAGTATAACAGAAAATATTATCCAAAAAAGACCAAGAATGTTCTAAAAGTCACCTGGTTTCTTTTTAATGTTTAAAGAAAGTAAGAAAGTATTTAAACAAGCTCATTTCTAATAGGATACACTTACTTCAATTCCTGCTTCCTTCACCAGTGCGGCAATACGGTCAAGCTCTTCGTGCGTAGCCTTCAGCAGATCGTGATCGGGTGTCTCGCGGTCGATGGTATAGATCATCACCTGGCGAGGAGCTATTTCCTTTACTTTCTCCAGCCAAGGAAGGACATATTTGTCTGACGTGTTGTCCATATCCTTGTCTTTATATCCACCCTTAAGGAACATTGTCTGAATGATACAACGGCCTTTGAACGCCTTCATACCTTCGATGATATCAGCCACAGCATATTTGCCTGTCGGACGGTCAAGGTCGCGAATATAGTCCTCGTCTACTGTATCGAGTTTCAAGATATTGTTGTCTATCTTGTTCAATGCATCAAAGACGGCAGGTTTGTGGATAAAGGTGGAATTGCTGAGCACACTAACTTTGGCATTTGGGAAATAGCGGTCGCGCAAAGTCAACGTATCATCAATGATTTCAGCAAAATGTGGATGAGCCGTCGGCTCTCCATTACCTGCAAAGGTCAGGACATCGGGAGCAGGGCCATTGGCCTTCATATCCTGCAAACGGGCTTCGAGTGCCTGGCGCACTTCTTCACGTGTCGGACGAGGAAGTTTCGGACGAAAATCTTCGTTGAAACCACATTCACAATAGATGCAATTGAATGTACATAGTTTACCATCGGCAGGCATCAGATTGATGCCCAGCGAAACTCCCAAACGACGGGAATGAACAGGCCCAAAAATGGGCGAAGGATAGATGACAGTCATACCAATCTTCTATTTTAACCTATCAAGAATAACAAAAACAAAGGTAAGCAAAATGAATGAATTCTTTGTTTTTCCTTCAAAAATAAACAATCTTGCTCCACTTTTCAACAAAATCCTCTTTACAATCCATAGAAGTTACCTACATTTGCAAACAACAATTAGCATAAACTACTGCATATGAAAACTTTTAAAACTCTTGTATCCGTATTCGCCTTGTCGGCTCTGTTTGCCACAAGCAGCTGTACGCAACAACAAAATCAAAAGGAAATGGATAATCACAGCAACGTATTCATGTATGAAAATGACATGGAATGGGAACCTGCAGGCGAAGGTGTGACCCGCCAGATTGTAGGTTACAACGAAGACATCATGATGGTCAAGGTAAAATTCGAAAAAGGAGGTGTCGGTACAGCCCATACCCATAAGCACACACAAGTGACTTATGTCGTAAGCGGCGCATTCGAATTTACCATCGGCGACGAAAAGAAAGTGGTAAAGGCAGGCGACGCGCTCTACATGGAGCCCAACGTAGAGCATGGTTGTGTATGCCTTGAAGCAGGTCTTCTCATCGACTGCTTCAACCCATACAGAGACGATTTCTTGAAGAAATAAACACACTTTTCATACGCTAAAATTTCAGTCGGACTTGTATTTGCAGGTCCGACTTTTTGTTTCCTCGTATCAGGTCATTGCCCGAACCTATCTCATCCCTGTCCTGATAGATGGTTTGTCCGAATTTGGCTATCAACATCAGCCAGTTACGAAAATCATAACGCAAATGAGCAGAGAAACGAAAACCGCGACCATAGAACGAAGGCGTATAGAAAGTATAAAGCAACCCTTTCTCGTAAGCATAGACGCGCGAATCATAATCGCCGGTATGGAAATAGGTGCCTTGCAACGAAGCGACCAAAGGAAAGAAAGGTAATCGTACACTACACGATTGCGTCGCCTGCCATCCCTGACTATATTGCAAAGGAGGCTGGCTGAAATGATTGTAATCAAACGTAGTACGCAGGCTCCAAATGCCTTGCACGAAGTTAAGTCGATAGCGCACTTTGTGATGGTAAGTGGGTAATATAGTTTCTCCTCCGCTACCTGTCACATCCCTTTCCTTCCGTTTAAAGCGATAATTGGCATACATCGACCATTGCTTGTTGGGCGTGAACGTGGCTTGAAACAGGCCGTCCACTCCTTGCGAAGGCTGGCTGATGCGATACTTCCACCAGGGAAACGAAAAGAGGTCGATCGCACCAAAGAAACGCCATCGGGCGAAAAGCGATGCTTCGCCACCCAGAAACCAGCCGTTTTCGTTCTGCAAAGCACTGCTTTCTCCAAACGAATGGGCAAACATTCCCCAATAGTCGTAGGAATAGAAGCGATGGATGAGCATCACCTTGTAATTATTCGCCACCTGATAGCGCAACTGATTGAGAAACGCATAACCTTGTTTTCCTTTGGCCGCCTCCCCCACCCAAGCAAACCTGCCCAAGCGAAGTTTATAATCCACACCCACGTTATAGAAATGATTGCCTCGCAGATTGTAGCGGGCATACTTCCTCAAATTAGGTTCATAAGGACGGTCGAAGAAATAATATACACCCGTCATGCCCACTTTCAGATGAGCGTTTTCGTAAGAAACGTTTCCTCCTGCCACCTGCATCACGAAAGCATGCTTCTTGGCCGCCTCGCTTTCCGAACGATGCAAGCCTGTCTTGTAGATGGAAGTGATTGATCCATCTTCTACTACGCCATCCATCCGCCGATGCGAATAGAAAGCTGATGTCTGCCAACGAGATGCCAAACGGACGGTAGCCCCCACCCCTCTGAAGTAATTGTATTCGTCTGATGAACTATGTTTACGAAAACCTTCTGTGCGGTTTTCAGTAGTTGCCAACGAGAAAGTCTTGCCAAATCCGAAACTATTGCCCAACACCAATCCCTGTCCGAAACTGGCCTTATAGTTACCTACAGCCAAGGTTTGCAAGCGTCCACAATCTTTCATCAACAGATAGAAGGAATAATAGTCGTATCCCTGACGGTCGTGCAAGGCAAAAAAAGGTTCGCCTGCATCTTTCTCGCCCGTTACGCCCACTTGCAGACGGTCGCTATAACGGAAATTGTAACGTAACGAATGATAGAGCGAAGGACCCAAATAGCTTGTCTCATATCCTTTGCGCGTATAGAAAGGCACATCGAAACGAGTCGTCGCCTCATGCTTTCCATACTTCAAAATACGTTTCAGTGAAGGAAACTTTTCTTCCTCACGCGAAGGAACTACACAGACGAAAGGAAGTAACCGTTCAATAGTCGCCTTGTCCATCTCCTCCACCAGCTGGAGTTCGTACAACGTCTGCATATCGCCATGCACATACACGTATGCCAACAGGTTTTCCACCTGAATGTCCGACAAGAAAGGAAACATCTCCAACTGTTGTCGTGTAGCCGTATTCAAGTTCAGTTTCTGAGTCAGTCGATGAGAAAGTTCCTCCAGTTCGTCTTCCCAATCCGTGCTTTCAGCTTCGGTAGCCAACTGCTCCAAGTTTTCCTCCCAAAGCATCAGATTGGTATTCTGAGCCTGCACGGCAGAAGAAATCAATCCTATCAGCAACCACACCCCTATCTTTATGTTTTTCATAGGATCGATGTAATTTTTTGTTTATGTGCCAACGAAGTTACCTTAAATAAGTTAACAATGCAAGGAAAAAGAAAGGTATTCAAAAAAAATATCAAAGAATGCTGTACTTTTGCAACGTGAACGGAAAGTTTTTCATATTAACCATTATCCTGTTAATAACCGCTACTTTCAACGGTTACTCCCAACAGAAGAACCAACAACCTGGTAAGGTGTATCTCACTCCCATGACCATTTACGAAGGTGACACCATCCCTTACGTAAAGTTACCAACCGTCTATATATTCAAACCACTAAAGTTCAAAAACAAAAGAGCCCGTACACAATACTACAAACTGATACGCGATGTCAAGAAGGTCCTGCCCATTGCCAAAGAAGTCAATCAGATTGTCATCGAAACCTATGAATACTTGCAGACGCTTCCTCCCAAAGAAAGGTCCAAACACCTGAAGAGAGTCGAGAAAAGCTTGAAAGAACAATATATGCCTCGTATGAAGAAACTCACTTTCTCTCAAGGCAAGCTGTTAATAAAGTTGGTGGACAGACAAACACACTCTACAGGTTATGAACTGGTGAAAGCCTTCCTTGGTACTTTTCGTGCAGGCTTCTATCAGACGTTTGCCGCCCTCTTCGGTGCTAGTTTGAAGAAGGAATATGACGCTACAGGCGATGATGCTCTGACCGAACGTGTCATTCTGCTGGTAGAGAGCGGACAACTCTGATTCATGTTTATATCTTGTTGAAACAGCGGTTAACTATTCAAATAAGAAGAAAATAGTTCGCTATAAATCAAATGATTAGTTCTGTTCATAACTTATGAACCATGCTGCCCTCTACAAGCGGCTTCTTTCCTCCGTTCCCTATACGTAGAAACAATCGTTTCCAGCATTTGGAAACAGCCGTTACCATTATAGGAAACGACCGTTACCTTATAAAGGTAACAACTGTTTCCTCTATTGGGAACAAACTTCATTTAGTAAGACATCTCAGATTATTTCCCTATAAAGAAACAGAAAATTACAATGTTTTGAGTTGTTTGAACAAGTCCCAAATAACGATACCTGCCGTTACCGACACGTTCAACGAGTGCTTGGTGCCATATTGAGGGATTTCAATACAACCATCACTATGGTCGATCACTTCTTGTTGAACACCTTTCACCTCGTTTCCCAACACCACGGCATAACGTTTCCCTTGCTCCAACTGTATGTTTTCCAGCATAATACTGTTTTCAGCTTGTTCTACAGAAAACACAATATACCCCTCCTGACGCAAGTTATCAACAGCTTCAACCGCGTTATTAACATACTTCCAATCTACTGTGAATTCGGCCCCCAATGCCGTCTTGTGCATTTCAGGATGAGGAGGAGTGGCTGTAATACCACACAAGTAAATACACTCCACACGAAAAGCATCGGACGTACGAAAGACTGAGCCGATATTGTGCAAGCTACGCACATTGTCAAGTATCACAACCAGAGGCAGTTTGTCTGCCTTCTTAAACTCTTCGGCACTGATGCGGTTCAGTTCGGTGATCTTCAGTTTACGATGCTCCATACGATTCTGTTTTTATATCCTTGACAAAGATACTTCTTTCCGTTCATATAGCGGTTAACAACCGTTGAAAACATGTGGAAACTCAATGAAAAGAAAATGAAAACTTTTTCTTGCACGATTCAAAAGAAACTATATGCTCCATGAGTTATAAATATCCCAAAAAAGTTAGCATTTAATTTCCAAGCAATCTTAAACAGATTTTTCAGCATCATTCAGACAGATAATCCCCCGAAAGTTATTAACTTTGCAATATATGAACAAGAAGTTAATACAGAACAAAAGTATGCTTGTTTTCAAGGATTAACCTCTTTCCTGCCCGTTGATAAGCATGGGATAAACAGAAAGAAGAGACTAATAACTTCACAGGCAAGAAAAATCGTATTTATTTGTCCACCGTATTAACAGCCTATTATTACTACCATAGAGATTTAAAAAGAAAAAAGAGAAATAAAATTTTTATTATGGATAATCTTGTAGAAGCTATCAACCGATTAAAGAAAGAGAAAAATGCCCTGATCATGGGTCACTATTATCAGCGCAGTGAAATACAGGAAATTGCCGACTATATCGGTGACAGTTTGGCTTTAGCTCAACAAGCTGCCAAGACGAAGGCCGACATTATTGTAATGTGTGGTGTTCATTTCATGGGTGAGACAGCCAAGGTACTTTGTCCTGAAAAGAAGGTTTTGGTACCTGACATGGCTGCCGGTTGTTCGCTGGCTGACAGCTGTCCGGCTGATAAGTTCGAACAATTTGTCAAGGAACATCCGGGCTATACCGTCATTTCGTATGTCAATACCACGGCGGCCGTCAAGGCATTGACCGATGTAGTGGTCACTTCTACTAATGCTCGTCAGATTGTAGAAAGCTTTCCCAAAGATGAGAAAATAATTTTTGGACCTGATAGAAACCTGGGTAGTTATATCAACTCCGTTACATGTCGTAATATGCTGGTATGGGATGGAGCCTGCCATGTACACGAACAGTTCTCAGTTGAAAAGATGGTTGAAATCAAGAAGCAGCATCCCCAGGCTATCATCCTGGCCCATCCCGAATGTAAGGGAGCTGTGTTGAAGCTGGCCGATGTTGTAGGTTCGACCGCCGCCCTGCTGAAGTATGCCGTAGCTCATCCTGAAAAAGAATATATTGTAGCTACTGAAGCGGGTATCCTGCACGAGATGCGCAAGAAGTGTCCGCAGACCACTTTCATCCCTGCTCCTCCGATGGACAGCACCTGCGGATGTAACGAATGCAACTTCATGCGTCTGAATACGCTGGAGAAACTTTACAACTGCCTGAAAGACGAAACTCCCGAGATTACCGTCGATCCTGCCGTTGCCGAAAAGGCCGTCCGCCCCATCAAGCGCATGCTCGAGATATCGGCACAGCTGGGATTATAGTTTTCTGAATAATAAGTTGTAATATATAAAAAAGAGTGCTGACATTCTGTTATGTCGGCACTCTTTTTTGTATAGTCTATGTAGTAACTTGCATCAAATGGACTTCAGGAACTTGCAGAGCTTCTGCGTAGCCTTGGCCCGATGGCTGATCTTGTTCTTTTCGGCATTACCCATTTCCGCAAAGGTCTGGGTATAGCCTTCGGGCACGAAGATTGGGTCATAGCCGAAACCGGAAGTTCCTTTCCGTGCCTTGACAATCTCTCCCTTGACGATGCCTTCGAACAGATGTTCCTTTCCGTCGATGATCAGGGCAAAGACGGTGCGGAACTGAGCTTTGCGGTTCTCCACGCCTTCCAGATCCTGAAGCAGCTTTTTCATGTTGGCTTCTGAGTTGTGGGCGTCGCCTGCATAGCGGGCTGAATAGACGCCCGGCGCCCCGTTCAGTGCCTCCACTTCGAGGCCGGTATCGTCGGCAAAACAGTCCATGTGATAGTTTTCGTAAATGTATCTTGCCTTTATCAAGGCGTTTCCTGCCAGGGTATCAGCCGTTTCGGGAATGTCTGCCTGGCAGTTGATGTCCTTCATGCTGAGAAGTTCTATCTTGTCACCTAAGATGTCTTTCACTTCTTCCAGCTTGTGGGCATTGTTGGTTGCAAAGACATATTTCTTCATATCTTGATAGAATTTATTTTCCTTTCAGTTTGTCGAAACCTTCACCATACACACCGATGACCGAGCTTTGCGAGATGAAAGCATTGGGGTCGATGTCCTTGACCAGGCGGAAGATTTCGACCGACTGGCGCTTGTAGGCCAGGACTACCAGTACCTTGACGTGACCTTTGCTGTACCAGCCTGTACCGTCGAGCACCGTTACGCCGCGATGGGTTTCCTTGGTAATGCGGTCGGCTATCTTCTCGTATTCTTTGGAGAAAATGAGGAACTGGACCGACTGGCGGGCACTGTTCACAATATAGTCGAGCACAAAGCCGATAACGAACAACGTCACAAAGCCGAATATCACGCGTCGCCAATCGTGGAAGATGAAGTAGCACGAACTGATGATGACCACGTCGCAAGCCATAATCATGCGTCCCAGCGTCACGTCGCGATACTTGTTGATGATGGCGGCGATGATATCCGTTCCGCCCGTACTTCCGTTGCAGTTGAACACCACACCCAGGCCCAAACCGCACATCGATGCGCCGATCAGGCAGGCCATGAAGTCCTGTCCAGGTCCCAGAATCTGTGGCGGTATGCCGTCAGGACCGTTCACAATCTTCTGGAACAACCACAGAAAGAATGTCAACATAAAGATGGCATAAGTCGTCTTGATGCTGAATTTGGGACCCAGTATCTTGATGGCAAAAGTCATCAGTACAGCATTGATGAGGAAGTAGGACCATTGGATGGGGAAGCCGGTGGCATAATATATAATGGCTCCGATACCTGTGGTTCCACCTGTCGTTATCTGGTAGGGGATCAGAAAAGCTGCCCATGCCAGCGAATAGCTGATGAGTCCGAGGGTAATCATGACATAGTCTTTCAACTCCCTCATCAATGCTGCTTTACTTGGTTTACTGATATGCATAGTTTACTGATTTATTTCACTACCACGTTCACAATCTTCTTCGGCACGACGATGACTTTCACTACCGACTTGCCTTCCATCCACTTGGCCGAGCGTTCGTCGGCCAGTACTTCTGCCTGGATGGCATCCGAAGCGGCATCGGCGGGGAACTCCATGTTGAAGCGTGCCTTTCCGTTGAAGGAGATGGTGTAGTTTACGGTGTTTTCCACCAGATATTCCTCGTTGTAGGCCGGCCAGTGGGCGTCGCATACGGAACCTGCATTGCCCAGTGTTTCCCACAATTCCTCGCAGACGTGGGGAGCGAAAGGAGCCAGAACTACAATCAGTTGGTTCAGCACTTCCTTCTTGTTGCACTTCAGGGCAGAAAGCTCGTTGACGCAAATCATGAAGGCACTGATGCTGGTGTTGTACGAGAAGGTCTCGATGTCGCCCGTCACTTTCTTGATGAGCTTGTGGAGCGACTTCAGTTCGTCCTTCGTGGCAGCTTCGTCGGTCACGAGATACTGGCCTGAGCGGTCGTAGAAGAGCGACCAGAATTTCTTGAGGAAGCGGTGTACACCGTCGATACCGTTTGTATCCCAGGGCTTGGACTGTTCTACAGGGCCGAGGAACATCTCGTACATACGCAGCGTATCGGCACCGTATTTCTCGACAATCATGTCGGGGTTTACGACGTTGAACATCGATTTCGACATCTTTTCAACCGCCCAACCGCAGATGTACTTGCCGTCTTCGAGGATAAACTCGGCGGTATTGTATTCAGGACGCCAGTTCTTGAAGGCTTCCACGTCGAGCACGTCGTTCGACACGATGTTCACATCCACGTGGAGTGGGGTAGTGTCGTACTGGTCTTTCAGGCCCAGTGACACGAAAGTATTGGTATCCTTGATGCGATATACAAAGTTGCTTCGTCCCTGAATCATACCCTGGTTCACCAGCTTTTGGAAAGGTTCTTCCACAACGGAGATGCCCAGGTCGTGCAGGAACTTGTTCCAGAAGCGGGAGTAGATCAAGTGGCCGGTAGCATGTTCCGTACCGCCTACATAGAGATCCACGTTCTTCCAGTAGGCATCTACGTTCGGAGCTACCAGTGCCGTGTGGTTGCGCGGATCCATGTAGCGCAGGTAGTAGGCACTGGAGCCTGCGAAGCCCGGCATGGTGTTCAGTTCGAGCGGGAAGATGGTCTGGTTGTCTATCTTGCTGTTTTCAACGACACAGTTGTTTACTGTGTCCCAAGCCCACTTCGTGGCATGTCCCAATGGCGGTTCGCCTGTTTCGGTAGGCAGGAACTTGGCCACTTCGGGCAGCTCCAGCGGCAGGCAGCTTTCAGGAATCATGTAGGGCATGTTGTCCTTATAGTAAACGGGGAACGGTTCGCCCCAGTAGCGCTGGCGGCTGAAAATGGCGTCGCGCAGGCGGTAGTTCACCTTGACGCGGCCCAAGTGGTGTTCCTTGACGTATTTCTTGGTGGCGGCGATGGCTTCCTTGATGGTGAGTCCGTTCAGCGAAAGGTCGCAATAGGGAGTGGCGCCGGCCTTTGGCGAGTTGCAGACGATGCCTTCCTTGGCGTCGAAGCTTTCCTCGGAAACGTCACAACCTTCGACCAGTGGACGGATTTCCAGACCGAAATGCTTGGCAAAGGCGTAGTCGCGCGAGTCGTGGGCAGGTACGGCCATGATGGCACCCGTACCATATCCGGCCAGCACGTAGTCGCTGATCCAGATGGGCACTGCTTCACCTGTGAAAGGATTGATGGCATACGAGCCCGAGAAGACACCCGTCACGCTGCGGTCGCTGATGCGTTCGCGCTCCGTACGCTTCTTGGTGCGGTCCAGATAGGCTTCCACTTCGGCCTTCTGGGCTTCGGTTGTCACCTGTGGAACCAGTTCGCTTTCAGGCGCCAGTACCATGAACGTTACGCCGAACATCGTATCGGCACGAGTTGTGAAGATGGTGAACTCGAGGTCACTGTCCTTCACCTTGAACTGAACTTCGGTACCTTCCGAGCGGCCTATCCAGTTGCGTTGTGTTTCTTTCAGCGAGTCGGTCCAGTCGATGGTCTCCAGTCCGTCGAGCAGACGTTGGGCGTAGGCCGACACACGCAGACACCACTGGCGCATCTTCTTCTGTACAACGGGATAACCGCCGCGTTCCGATACGCCGTCCACCACTTCGTCGTTGGCAAGTACCGTGCCCAACTGAGGACACCAGTTCACCATCGTTTCGCCCAGATAGGCGATGCGGTAGTTCATTAGCGTCTCCTGCTGCTGCTTTTCGTTCATGGCCTTCCATTCGTCGGCCGTGAAGCTCAGTTCTTCGCTACAAGCTGCGTCGATTCCTTCGGTGCCGTTGGCTTCGAAAGCCTTCACCAGCTGGGCGATGGGCTGTGCTTTCTGCAACTTATTGTCGTAATAGCTCTGGAACATCTGTTGGAAAGCCCATTGCGTCCAGTGGTAGTATTCGGGGTCGCAGGTGCGTATTTCGCGGTTCCAGTCAAACGAGAAGCCTATCTTGTCGAGCTGTTCGCGATAGCGGTTGATATTGTTGACGGTAGTAATTGCAGGGTGTTGGCCGGTCTGGATGGCATACTGCTCGGCGGGCAGGCCGTAGGCGTCGTAGCCCATGGGGTTCAGTACGTTGAAGCCTTGCAGTCGTTTGTAGCGGGCGTAGATGTCCGAAGCGATGTAGCCCAGCGGATGTCCCACGTGCAAACCTGCACCCGAGGGGTAGGGGAACATGTTCAGTACATAGAATTTCTGTTTCGTATCGTCTTCCGTTACCTGATAGGTCTTGTTGTCCACCCATCGTTTCTGCCATTTCTTTTCAATCTCCCTGAAATTGTATTCCATACTGATGTCTGTTAATAATTTATTGAAAACGTGTTTATATCTTCTTTTTTCGGTTTATAATGCGGTTAATAAACCGTTGCAAATTTACAGGTTTATTTTCAGATTTGCTCATCAAGCCGATAAAAAACATTGGGTTGCGGGCGTACGTTGCTTACTTTTCTCGTAATTTTGCGCCCGAAACAGAAATATTCACTTATGGATACATCAAAAATGAAAGGCCATGCCGCGATGTTGGCGGCTAACAGCATGTGGGGATTGATGGCTCCGCTGGCTAAATTCGTCATGATAGGAGGGGCGGTCAGTTCGTTGGTGATGACCGACTTGCGCGTCTTTGGCGCGATGGTTCTCTTTTGGATTTTTTCTTTTTTCCAAAAGCCTGAACATGTGGGTCACAAGGATCTGATGAAGCTTTTCGTAGCTTCGCTTCTAGCCATCGTCTTCAATCAGGGCAGCTATATCTTCGGCGTAGGGCTGACTTCGCCTGTCGATGCTTCTATCATCACGACCAGCATGCCGCTCATCGCCATGATATTGGCGGCCATCTTCCTGAAGGAACCCATCACGGGTCGGAAGATATTGGGTATCGCCGTGGGTGCATCGGGCGCGTTGCTGCTTATCTTGGGAAGTTCGCAAGCGGCGGCCAGTTCGGCATCGAAGGGTGATAATCCTCTGCTGGGCGATGTGTTTGTACTCTTGGCGCAGTGCAGTTATGCTTTTTATTTTGTGTTGTTTAAAAATTTCGTAGCCAAGTATTCGGCCGTGACGGTGATGAAATGGATGTTTACCTATGCCTTCATTTGTCTGCTTCCTTTCTCGTACAACAGTCTTCTGAGTACCGACTGGTTGTCGCTCGATGGAGCGCGCATTGCTTCTATCCTTTTCGTAGTAGTGGGTGCTACGTTTCTTAGCTATATTTTGATCATTGTAGGGCAGAAGAACCTGCGTCCGACGGTGGCAGGCATGTACAACTATATCCAGCCGCTGGTCGCTACGATTGTAGCCATCTGCTGGGGGATGGATAGTTTCAATCTGACGAAGATGCTTTCCGTCGTGATGATTTTCGGTGGTGTCTGGCTGGTGACTTCCAGCAAAAGCCGTGCCGAAATGGAAGCCTATAAGGCGGAGAAGCAGGCGAAAAACTTGGACAAGAAAGCAGAGTAGGAGAGAGTGCGATGAAAGGCGGCAAGGATTTCAAGTGGCACTTGACGGCCATCGTAGTGGTAGGCATCTGGGGCATGACGTTCATTTCGACCCGTGTGCTGATAGAGAACGGGCTTACGCCGCAGGAGATTTTCCTGTTGCGCTTTCTCATAGCTTACGTGGGCATTTGGTTCATTTCACCTCGAGCATTGCTTTGCCGCACGTGGCGCGACGAAGGCTGGATGCTGCTGGCGGGCGTGACGGGTGGTTCGCTCTATTTTCTGACGGAGAATACCGCCCTCGAAGTGACGCTTACCACAAATGTGGCTTTTATTGTCTGTAGTACGCCTTTGCTCACTATGTTGCTGGCTCGGCTTTTCTATCGGAGCGAGCGGGCTACGTGGCGGTTGGTATGCGGCTCGTTGTTGGCATTGCTGGGCGTGGGGTTGGTCATTTTCAACGGCAATTTCGTGTTGAAGCTTTCGCCTTTGGGCGACGTGCTTTCGTTGACGGCTGCCCTTTGCTGGGCTTTCTATAGCTTGATTATGCGTCAGGTGGCCGACCGCTATTCCACGGTCTTCATTACCCGCAAGGTTTTCTTTTATGGGGTGCTCACCATTCTTCCTGCTTTCTTGGTGCGTCCCTGGCAATTCCCATTGGAGGCATTTGCACGGCCTGCCGTCTGGATGAACCTGCTGTTTCTCAGTGTATTGGCTTCATTGGTGTGCTTCGTGGTGTGGAACTTCATTCTGAAGCAGTTGGGTACTGTTCGCGCTTCCAATTACATTTATCTGAACCCCATCTTTACGTCCATTGGTGCCCTGCTTTTCTTGGGTGAACCGTTGACACCCGTTGCTTTGTTGGGTGCGGCTTGCGTATTGTGTGGCGTCTATTTGGCAGGGAAGAAGTAGGCGGAAGTATGAACTTTTTGTTGGTTTAGCAGATTGCTCGTTTTTGGGGATATTATCTTTCTTTATGTGGTTGATTCTTTCTTTTCGTTGACACTCCTGTTTTTCAAAAAGTACGAAATAGAAGGCTTTGAGGACTTTTAAAGCCTGTTTTTCCCCGTTTTTGGGGATGTTTTTCTTGTTTTTTGGCCTTATTTTCCCTTATAAATGTGCTTGTTTTCCCTCAGAAAAGTGCCTGTTTTCGTTCATAAAGTACTACTTTACGATGAGAAACAGATACTTTTAGTCTTTTATTCTCTTTTTTCGTCTTCGAAAACAGGCATTTTTCTTTGTTTCTCTTCCAGTTTTTTTGTAAATATTTCGCTATCGAATTAAGAATGAGCAAATAAACGGTTTCACACTTCGTTCGTTGCCATCAGCCTTACCTTTGGACCGAACGAAGCGATTCTCAAACGGTTTGAAAATCAAAGTGTCAATCTGTCAATAGACGGTGGACGAAGTCAGTCGATTTTTATTTGCTTTCGAGGCAGAGGCAAGCAAATCTTTATTATATTTGTAGCAATATTAAATCGAAACCATTATGCACAACAAGATTGCCTTTCTGATGGCCGCTGTAGCCATGTGGCTGGCCGCCTCGTGCACGCAGCGGGACAAATGCGTGGAGAATCCCCTGATTGAGTCGGCCAACACCATGACGCTCGACATTTCCAAAGTCGAATTGAGCGACACGGCTACCGTGCTCCATACGGATGCCTATTTCCATCCGGGCTATTGGATCAGGATTAGTTCAGAATCTTACCTGTTGGCCGACGGCAAACGCTATGCCTTGACCGGCACGGAAGGTATCGATGCCGATTCGCTCTTCTGGATGCCTAAATCGGGAGAGGCTTCTTTCCAACTGACCTTCGAACCGTTGCCGCGCGGCACGCGCTCGTTCGATTTTATCGAGGGCGATTGCGAGGATTGCTTCAAGCTGTTCGGTATCGACCTGACGGGCAAGAAGGCTTTCGACCGCCCTTCTGACATCCCTGCCGACGTCATCCGTGCTTCGGAAACCGCCCCCGATGCTGTGCCCGAGCCTCAATTCAAGATAGGCGAGACGGTGGTACACATGCACCTTTCAGGCTATCGGAAGGAGCTGGCCAAGGAAGCCAATATTTACCTCAATACTTTGTTTGAAGGCCAGCAGCCTTATACGGTGGACATTAATCCTGAGACAGGTACGGCTGAATTCAAGTTCTGGCAATACGGGCCTGCACAGGCTTTGGTCAGTGTAGGCATGGGAAATGGACAAATATGGTTGGCGCCTGGCGAAGAGATAGACCTCTATGTGGATATGCGTTGTAGCGGGCAGATGATTATGAAGCGTCGGGCAGAGAAGAAACAGTTGCCTGCGCTTGATGCTGCTCCTTTCTGTTATTCTACGGGTATGTACGCTGGCTTGTCGGCTCCGTCGTTATATTCGGAAGATTATAGCATGGAGTTGTATTCGGGCAAATTTGGCGACTATAAAATGACCGCGGCTGAATACGCCAAATATGTCGTTGATTGCTATCAGGCACTTTCAGACAGTATTTCTAAAGGAAATCTGCCTCCTGTGGGCAAAGAGATGGCAATGATAAATCTGAAGCAGAAAGCGGTAGAAGCCATGTCACGAGGTGATTTCTTGCGTGAATACAATTACAGATTCATCAATAAATTGTGGGATTACCAGAAACCGTTGGATATAAAAATTGATCCGTTGACGGCCGCGAATCGTGCAGAGTTGTGCAAACTCTTCTCCATTGCCGATCCGAAATTGCTCATGGGAAACAATCTGATGGAATATGTATATAGTGTAGCTGGCTCTGTTGATTGGTCTGTGAAAGCTGGCTTGGAAGGAACTTTTGCTTCCGAATTGAAGCTGGCGTTGCCTTTGGTAGAAAAGGCCTCGAACGCCGCCCTCACCGAAGCCGATCTGAAGACGCTGGACGGTGTACAGAACCCCTTCTGGCGTGAGGCCCTGCTGAAGATGCAGGAGAACACGCTGGCTACATTGAAGGCCGTCGAAGGGAAAGCCGTCATCGAGCAGACACCCGACGTGCCTGTGGAGAAGCTCTTCGACGCCATCATTGCCCCCCACAAGGGCAAGGTCATCCTCGTGGACTTCTGGAATACCTGGTGCGGTCCTTGTCGCATGGCTATCAAAGCCAACGAGCCGCTGAAGGACGGAGAGCTGAAGAGCGACAACCTGGTGTGGATCTACATCGCCAACCAGACCTCCCCGCTCGTCAAGTACAAGGAGATGATACCCGGCATCAAGGGCAAGCACTACCGCCTCACCGACAAGCAGTGGGCCTACCTCTGCGACAAGTTCAAGATAGACGGCATCCCTTCGTATGTGCTGGTGGACAAGCAGGGCAAGTACGGCCTCCGCAACGACTTCCGCGACCACGAGAAGATGAAGAATACACTAAAAGAAATGATCGAATAACCTTATATATAAGTAAAAAAGAATAACACCATGGAAAGATATCAAGTTGCCATTATCGGTGGAGGCCCTGCAGGCTATACTGCCGCCGAAGCTGCCGGACGGGCAGGACTGAGTGTTGTGCTCTTCGAGAAAAACAGCCTGGGGGGCGTCTGCCTGAACGAGGGCTGCATCCCCACCAAGACGTTGTTGTATTCGGCCAAGACCTACGACGGCGCGCGCCATGCGTCGAAGTATGCCGTATCGGCCGAAAACGTGGGCTTCGACCTGCCCAAAATCATTTCCCGCAAGCAGAAGGTGGTGCGCAAGCTGGTGCTGGGCGTCAAGGCCAAGCTGACGGCCCATAATGTAAAGATCGTGACAGGTACGGCCGAAGTGGTGGACAAGAACCACGTGCGCTGCGGCGAAGAGGTGTATGAGTGCGACAACCTGCTGCTCTGCACGGGTTCGGAAACGTTCATCCCGCCTATCGCAGGCGTGGACGCCGTTCCCTACTGGACGCATCGCGACGCGCTCGACAACAAGGAGCTGCCCCAGTCGCTGGCCATCATCGGCGGCGGAGTCATCGGCATGGAGTTCGCCTCGTTCTTCAACAGCCTGGGCGTGCAGGTAACGGTCATCGAGATGGTGGACGAGATACTGGGCGGCATGGACAAAGAACTCGCCGCCCTCCTGCGGGCCGACTATGCCAAGCGCGGCGTGAAGTTCATGCTCAGCACAAAGGTTGTTTCGCTGGCCGTGGTCGAAGGCGGGCAGGTACAGGTGGGATATGAGAACGCCGAAGGCGCAGGCTTCGTCATGGCCGAACGGCTGCTGATGAGCGTGGGCCGCCGCCCCGTGACGAAGGGCTTCGGGCTGGAGAACCTCGACCTGAAGAAGACTGAGCGTGGCAGCATTGTGGTGGACGAACATATGCAGACATCCTTGTCCGGCGTCTATGTCTGTGGCGATCTGACGGGCTTCTCGCTCCTGGCCCATACCGCCGTGCGCGAGGCTGAAGTGGCTGTGAACCACATCGCAGGCAAGGAAGACGCGATGAGCTACCGTGCCATCCCCGGTGTGGTATATACCAATCCCGAGATTGCAGGCGTGGGCGAGACGGAAGAGTCGTTGCAACGAAAAGGCATCGCCTGTCGTGTGGTCAAGTTGCCTATGGCCTATAGTGGCCGTTTCGTAGCCGAGAACGAAGGCGTGAACGGCCTCTGCAAGCTCATCCTGGCCGAGGACGACACCATCTTGGGGGCACACGTGCTGGGCAATCCCGCCAGCGAAATCATCACCCTGGCCGGCATGGCCGTCGAGCTGAAACTCAAGGCCGAGGAATGGAAGAAGGTAGTCTTCCCGCATCCCACGGTGGGCGAAATCTTCCGTGAAGCGTTGTAATCCATTGAAATAATTAACCGTATGGTTCATTGTTCATTCTCCATTTTCCATTCTCCATTAAGGAGATTACTGGTATGGGCGGTCCTGCTGGGACCGCTTTCTTTTGTCTGCGCACAGGCCGACAGCCTGCTGCGCGCCCGCCTCGACACAATCGTAAAGCACAACCTGCCACGGGGCGCCGCGGCGGGCATCTGCATCTACGACCTCTCGGCCGGACGCACGCTCTACGAACACCAGGCCGACAAGCTGTCGCGCCCCGCCTCGACCATGAAGGTGATGACGGCCATCACGACGCTGGCACAGCGGGGAGCTATGGAGCCGTTTCGCACGGAGTTGTGGACTACAGGCCGTGTGGCGGGCGACACGCTGCGGGGCGACCTCTACGTGGTGGGTGGCTTCGACCCCGAGTTCGACACGGACGACCTGGAGGAGCTCATCGGCGGCCTGACGCGGCGGGGCATCCGCGTGGTAGACGGTCGCATCGTGGGCGACGTGTCGATGAAGGACTCGCTCTACTGGGGCTCGGGCTGGCTGTGGGACGATGCTCCCGCTGCCTATCAGCCCTACCTCTCGCCGCTGATGCTGAACAAGGGCGTGCTCCAGCTGTCCATCCGTCCCGCCGAGCGGGGGCTGGCTGCGTTGGTCACAGGCAACCCCTCTTCCTCTTATTATACGATAGAGAACCGTACGCACAGCTATTCGCCGGCCGCAGGGCCGCTGCGTGTGGCGCGCAACTGGATGGAGAACGGCAACCATATCACCCTGCAAGGCAACGTGCGGGCGGCGGAGGGGCGCTCGTTCAGCCTGTTCGACTCCGGCCGCATGTTCATGCACGTCTTTGTGGAGCGGCTGCTGGAGGCAGGTATCCACTGTACCGCCGTGACCGACAGCACCCGTACGGGCATTGAGGCGGCCTACTGTTTCGGCGAGCTACCGACCGATAGCGTGGAGAGGACGAGGCTGACTGTGCACGAGACACCCTTTCAGGCCGTGCTCGACGAGATGCTCAAGGAGAGTGACAACCTGAACGCCGAAGCCATGCTCTGTCGGGCGGGCGTGCTGGCCTCGGGCGGCAAGAAGCGGGTGTCGGCCAAGGACGGACTGGATGCCATGCGGGCCCTCATCAGGCGCGTCGGGCTGAACCCGAAGCACTACAGCCTGGCTGACGGGTGCGGCCTGTCGCACTACGACTACCTTTCGCCCGAGCTGCTGGTGGCCATGCTCCGCTATGCCTATTCGCGCAGCGACATCTTCTCGCCGCTCTACAAGGCCCTGCCCGTGAGCGGGGTGGACGGCACGCTGAAGTACCGCATGGGCTACGGCACGCCCGCCTTCCGTCAGGTACATGCCAAGACCGGCTCCTATACGGGTATCAATGCGCTGGCGGGCTACCTGAAGACCACCGAAGGGCATTGGGTGGCCTTCGCCATCATGACGCAGAACGTGCTTTCGGGCCGCCAGGCACGGGCCTTTCAGGATGCCGTGTGTCTGGAGGTGGTGAAGGCTTCCATCCGGAAATAAGAACTAATCCTTTGTCAGCGCCTCCTTCAGCCGGGCGATGGCCAGAGCCGCGTCGCCTCCGGCCTCGCTGAGCAAGGTGACGAACCGGCTGCCGATGATGGCGCCCGACGAGGCTCCGCAGGCCGCCTCGAACGTGGCCTTGTTGGAGATGCCGAAGCCCACCAGCCGTGGATGCTTCAGTCCCAGGCTGTCGATGCGGCGGAAGTAGGCCTGCTTCTGCTCGTCGAACGAGCGTTGGGCTCCCGTGACGGCTGCCGACGACACCATGTAGATGAAGCCTCCCGTGTGCCGGTCTATCTCGCGCACCCGTTCGTCGCTCGTCTCGGGCGTGACGAGCATCACCACGTGCAGGCCGTAACGTTCGGCCGTGGCTTGGTAGTGTTCGCGGTATTCGCGCAGGGGCAGGTCAGGGATGATGAGGCCGTCGATGTCACACGCCCGGCAGCGCTGGCAGAAGGCCTCGAAGCCGAACTGGAGGATGGGGTTGAGGTAGCCCATCAGCAGCAGGGGGATGTGTACCGTGCGGCGGATGTCGGCCAGCTGGTCGAAGAGGCGGCGCAGGCTCATGCCGCCCCGCAGCGCAGTGGTGGCGGCCTGCTGGATGACGGGGCCGTCGGCCAGGGGGTCACTGAATGGGATGCCTATCTCAATCATGTCCACGCCCGCGTCCTGCAGGGCCTGGATGGTGGCGGCGGTGCCGTCGGGGGTGGGGCAGCCGGCACAGAAGTAGATGGAGAGGATGCGGCTGCTCTTGGTCTGGAAAAGTTGGTCTATACGGTTCATGGTTTTCTTGTCTATATTTCTTGTCTATCGGTTTATTTCAATGAATTTCTTCAGTGTCTTGAGCGCCTGCCCGCTTTCCAGCGAACGGCGGGCGATGTCGATGCACTCGCCTATCTCCTTGTCCGGCTCCATGAGCTGGATGGCGAAGGCGGCGTTCACCAGTACGCAGTGCTTCTGTGCCGGCGTGGCACGGTTGGTGAGCACGGCGTCGAAGATGCGGCTCGCGTCCTCGCGGTTCAGGCCCCCTTGCAGGTCGGTGGGGTGGGCCGGGTCGAAGCCCAGCTCCTGTGGGCGGTAGATGCGCTCGTCGCGGCGGGTCATCACTTTGAACTCGTCGGTCAGGGAGATTTCGTCGTAGTTGTCGAGGCTGTTGACCACGGCAAACTCGATGCCGGCCTTGCAGAATACATAGGTGTAGAGGCGCATCAGCGACAACTGGCTGACGCCCAGCAGCTGGTAGGCCGGGCGGCAGGGGTTGACGAGCGGACCCAGCAGGTTGAACAGGGTGCGCACGCCCAGCGACTTGCGCACGGCGGCCACCGACTTCATGGCGGGGTTGAAGAGCTGGGCGTGGAGGTAGGCCAGGTTGCATTCGTCCATACTGCGTCGCAGGGTGTCGGGGTCGGCGGTGAAGCGGATGCCGTGCTCCTCGATGACGTCGCTCGCGCCGCTCACCGACGTGGCGCCATAGTTGCCGTGCTTGGCCACCTTGTAGCCGGCACCCGCCACGACGAAGCAGGCGCAGGTGGAGATGTTGAACGTGTTCTTGCCGTCGCCTCCGGTGCCCACGATGTCGATGGGACGGTAGGGGGCGAAGTCGATGGGTACGCGTGTCTGCATCAGCGCCTCGCGGAAGCCGGTCAGCTCGTCCACGGTGATGTCGCGCATGCAGAAGGCCGTCAGCAGGGCGGCCACCTGTGCGTCGGGGTAGCGGCCGGCCGTGATGTCGAGCAGCAGCTGGCGGGCCTCGGCCTCGCTCAGGTGCTCGTGGTTGAAGAGTCGGGAAAGTATCTGTTTCATGTGCAGTTGATGGTTTATGGTAAATAATATGTACGAATGGGGCGCGTCGCAGGGCACTCGTGACCTGCTGTTGTACCCCACCCGTGGGATATCAGTGCACCCCACTCGTGGGGTATGTTGGTACCCCACGAGTGCCTTCCTATTGTACCCCACTCGTGGGGTCCTGTATCCCCCTTCAGAAGGTGTCCTGAGCGGGGTTCGAGGGAGGTTTTGGGGTGAACGGGGCGAAGAATGGCATGTACTGGATTCCGTAAGATTTCTTTACAGGTTCCGGTTCATGACGCGTGCTCTGTCCAGTTGCGGATGATGCGTTCGCCCAAGGGTGTCAATACCGACTCGGGGTGGAACTGGATGCCGTGCACGTCCAGCGTGCGGTGGCGCAGACCCATGATGAGGCCCTCGTCGCTCACGGCGGTGACGGCCAGCGTGTCCGGCAGGCCCTCGCGGCTGACGACCCACGAGTGGTAGCGGCCCACGGTCAGGCGGTGGGGCAGGCCGTCGAAGAGATAGTCGTCGGCCACGCCGGGACCGTCGAGGCTGATTTCGGTCTGCACGCCGTGGAACACGTCGGAGAGGTTGCACAGCTGTGCGCCGAAAGCCTCGCCGATGGCCTGTTCGCCCAGGCAGACGCCCAGGATGGGTTTGGTTGCGGCATAAGTACGGATGACGGGCATCAGCAGTCCGGCTTCCTGCGGGATGCCGGGACCGGGCGAGAGCAGCAGCTTGTCGTAGGCTGCGAGGTCGGGCAGGGCGAAGCGGTCGTTGCGCAGTACGGTGACCCGTGCGCCTGCCTGTTCGACCAGTTGCACCAGGTTGTAGGTGAACGAGTCGTAGTTGTCTATAATAGCAATGTGGTTCATGAGGATGTAAGTCTTTAAATCATTCAGTTATTGGGTTAACTCATGCAGGAAGCCGCGCAGCCGTTCCACGTCCTTCAGGCCGGGAGCCGTTTCGAAGCGGCTGTTGAGGTCGATGCCTGCCAGCTGCGGATGATGGAACTGGCGGATGGCATTTGCGCTGCCTGCATTGAGGCCTCCGCTCAGGAAGAACGGTGTGCGGCCGGCGTAGCGGTGGAGCAGGCTCCAGTCGAACTGCCGTCCCGTGCCGCCCAGTTGGAGCGTCTTGCTCTCGAAGAGGAAGTAGTCGCAGGTGCCGTGGTAGGCTTCTGTGGCGGCTACGTCGCGCGGGGTGGCCAGGTGGAAGGCCTTGATGACCTTCAGCCCGTGGCCTTCGCGCAATGATTGGCAGTACAGGGGCGACTCCTTGCCGTGCAGCTGCACATAGTCCAGTTCGAAACGGTCGGCATACGTCAGTACGGTTTCCTTGGTCTCGTTGACAAATACTCCGATGCGCCGGGCCCGACGGGGCAGGTAGTCGGGCATCTGATAGACGAAGCGGGGCGAACGGGGGTAGAACACGAAGCCGATGAAGTCCACACCCAGCTCCTCGACCCGGCGGATGTTCTCGCCGTCGGTCATGCCGCATACTTTGACAAGCAGGTTCATAAGACTGTGGGGTTTTGAAGGTGAGACATTTGTTGGATGAACGCGTGCAGTTCGTCACCCGGGCGTTCGCTCCGCATGAAGCGTTCGCCGATGAGCAGGCCGCGGTAGCCGTGGCGGCGCAGGAGGCAGGCCGTCTCGGCATCGTGGATACCGCTTTCGGCCACCATCAGCGGGTGAGGGTCCGTGCTTGCCGTGGCTTGTGCCAAGGCTTCAGCCAGGTCGACGGCATGCGAGGCATCGGTGTGGAAGGTACCCAGGCTGCGGTTGTTTACTCCCACGAGGTCGGGGCGGCAGTCCAGGTAATCCAGTTCGTCGGGTGCATGCAGTTCGAGCAGGACTTCCAGTCCGAGTTCGTGGGCCTGTTGCGCCAGTTCGCCGCACTGACTTCGGTCGAGGCAGGCGGCGATGAGCAGCACGGCGTCAGCCTCTGCCGCACGTGCCTGCAACAACTGGTAAGGGTCGATGACGAAGTCCTTGCGCAGGATGGGCAGGGTGGTGAGCGGCCGTGCGGTAGTGAGGTCACCCAGCCTGCCGGCAAAGAAAGCCTCGTCCGTCAGGATGGAAAGGGCGGCGGCCCCTGCGGCTTCGTATTGGGGGATTACCTCGTCGGGTCGTGCCTCGCGGTTGATCCAGCCCTTCGACGGCGAATGGCGTTTGAACTCGGCGATGATGCCCGTGGGCGAGGCTGCCAGGGCCTGCTTCAGGCTATGGGCCGTTCGTTGTTCCCTTTCCTCGGCTACGGCTGCCAGTTGGTCGGCAGTGAGGTGGCGTTTCTGCGCCTCCACCTCTTCGCGTTTGTGTGCGATGATTTCTCTCAGAATGTCTCTTTCCATTGTCATGTCTCCTTGGGCTAAAAGTTTTGTGCCAGTTCGATGGCGCGGCGCAGGGCCGCCAGCTTGTTGTTCACTTCCTGCAATTCGTTCTCCACATTGCTCTTGGCCACGATGCCGCCGCCTGCCTGAAACCACAGCACGCTGTTGCGGCTCACGAAGGTGCGGATGGTGATGGCTTGGTTGAGCGAACCGTCCAGCCCGATGAAGCCGATGCATCCGCCGTAGGCACCGCGGTTGTGTGGCTCCAGTTCGCTGATGAGCTGCATGGCCCGTACCTTAGGTGCACCGCTCAGTGTGCCGGCGGGAAAAGTGTCGAGGAAGGTTTTTACGGCATTAGCTTCCGGTCGCAGGTCACCGCTGACGCGGCTGACGAGGTGGATGACGTGGCTGTACAGCTGCGGTTCACGGAAGAAGTCCACGCGCACGTCGGTGCAGTTGCGTGCTAGGTCGTTGCGTGCCAGATCGACGAGCATCACGTGTTCGGCGTTCTCCTTGGGGTCGTCCAGCAGACGTCGGGTGGCCGCTTCGTCTTCCTCGCGGTTGCCCGTGCGTCGGGTGGTACCTGCTATGGGGTCGATGTAGGCCCGTCTGTCGGCGATGCGGCAGTGTGTTTCGGGTGAGGAACCGAAGATGCGGAAGCCTCCGAAATCGAAATAGAAGAGGTAGGGCGAAGGATTGACGCTACGCAGGGCACGATAGAGGTTGAAGTCGTCGCCTTCGAACCGTTGTTCGAAGCGGCGCGACAGGACCATCTGGAACACGTCGCCCCGTAGGCAGTGGGCAATGGCCCGGCGGATGTTGGCGCGGTGTTCGTCGTCGGTCAGTGTGGAGGTCACTTCTCCCGTAGGGTGGAAACCATACGTAGGAAAGTTGCGGTTCATTACGGCGGTCTGTACTTGGTCCAGGCCGCTGGTCTCACCTTCGCCCAGCATTTCGACGAGCATCAGTTCGTGGTTGAAGTCGTTGAAGACAATGAGATATCGATAGAGGATATAGAGGGCGTCGGGAGCGTCATTCAGTGCTTGTCGGCTGTCTTTCACGGCAATCCCTTCGAGGTAACGCACGGCGTTGAACGAGGTGTAACCGTAAAGGCCGCAGTAGCGGCTTCCTTCGCCTGTAACCTGGAAGTGGGCCAGGAAGTGGTTCAGGGCCGGAGCCATCCCTCCTTCAGCTTCCAGCGTGTTCTCCTGCCGTGAGCCGTCGGGCATTCGGGTTACGACGATGCCGTGTCCGATACTGATGGAGGCGATGGGACAGAGGCCGATGAAGGAACGGCCGTTTTCGCCTCCGTGATAGTCGGAACTTTCCATGAGGGCACTTTGCGGGAAGAGGTCGCGCAGTTTCAGGTACGTGCTGACCGGGGTGTGGATGTCGCCGGGCAGGGTACGTGTTCGGGTAGTGTAACGGTAAATCATAAGTTGTATTTGTTTTGATGTTTCAGATAGGTGTCCATGTCTTTGTCGCCACGCCCTGATACGGTGATGACGACTACATCGTCGGGCTTGGTCTGGAGGCGGGGGAGTACAGCCAGTGCGTGGGCGCTCTCCAGTGCGGGGATGATGCCTTCCAGTCGGGTCAGCTCATAGGCAGCACGCAGGGCCTCGTCGTCGTTGACGGCCAGGACGTCGGCCCGCTTCGTGGCGGCCAGGTGGGCGTGCAGGGGGCCGATACCCGGATAGTCCAGTCCGGCGGAGATGGAGTAGGGTTCGGTCACTTGTCCGTCCTCGTCCTGAATGACGTAGGTGCGTGCGCCGTGCAGGATGCCTGTACGTCCCAGCGACAAGGTGGCCGCTGTTTTGCCAGAATCCACACCCAGTCCTCCTGCTTCGGCCAGTACGATGTGTACCCGCGGATCGTCCAGGAAGCGCAGCAGGGTACCGGCGGCATTGCTGCCTCCACCCACGCAAGCCACCAGGTGGTCGGGGTGCTCGCGCCCTTCGAGCTCGGTCAGCTGGCGGGCAATCTCCTCGCCGATAACCGACTGCAGGTGGGCCACCAGTTGCGGGTAAGGATGCGGGCCTACGGTAGAGCCTATCAGGTAGTATGTATCGTCGGGGTGGCAGCACCAGTAGCGGATGGCCTCGTTGGTGGCATCCTTCAGGGTGGCATTGCCCGAGGTGACGGGTACCACCTGTGCACCCAGCATCTTCATCTTCTCCACATTGACATGCTGGCGTTCGATGTCGGTCTTCCCCATGAAGACCATACACTCCATGCCGGCCAGGGCGCAGACGGTAGCGGCTGCCACGCCGTGCTGTCCGGCACCGGTCTCGGCAATGATGCGCCGCTTGCCCATGCGGCGGGCCAGCAGCATCTGGCCTACGGCGTTGTTGATCTTATGAGCCCCCGTGTGGTTCAGGTCTTCCCGCTTCAGATAGACTTTGTAGCCGTATTTCTCGGACAGGCGGCGGGCGTGGTACAAGGGTGAGGGTCGACCTACATAGTGCTGCAGCAGGTCTTCGAATTCGCGTTTGAAATCATCACTGGGCAGGATGGTACGGCAGGCTTCCTGCAGTTGGCTGACACAACGGTGCAGGATTTCGGGGATGTAGGCTCCGCCGAATTCACCGTAATAACCGTTTGAATCGATTGAGTAGTTCATTGTTGCAATGTATTTTGAAGTTTATTGTTTTCGGGATTGGGATAAAAAGAAAAAGAGCTCCGTCGCAAGTTGCGGCGAAGCTCTTTTCTTTTTGCTTGTCCTTTCCGGCTGTCCTGATCCTTTCGAAGGATGGAAGCGGTGTATCAATGACTGCATATACGAGTGTTGCCCCCTTTACGACTTTGTATGAGTTGTAACGGTTGCCACCACCAATATTTATGCAGGTTGATTGTCATTCTTTGTTTACGTTTTAATACTTAACGGAGGCAAATGTATGCATTTTAATTGGAAACACAAGTTTTCTCTTGAAAAAAGTTATGTAGTGGGAGCATTTTTAAGATTCGTTTTGTGGGTTGTCTTGTTCTTCGTCGTCCGAATGAACACGATATCGGGCTGGAGACATGCCTATATGAGCCTTTACATATTTGCCAAAAAAAGATTGATTGGGGAAGTTGAACATCTCTGCTATTTCTTTGATAGACTTCTCTGAATGTTTCAACTGATATTTTATTTGTTCGATGGCATATTCATTGATCCATTCTGTCGGAGTATGGCCACTGACTTCCTTAATGGCTGTCGAGATGTATTTGGCTGAATAGCACAGTCGGTCGGCATAGTGGCTTACAGAGCGGTGTATTCCTCCGTCGGCTGTCAGTTCTTCCATGAACAGTTTGAAGATATGCTTGCTTCGTTTGGCTTCTACTCCCGTCTCTTCGGTTTCATCGGAATGTTTCTGGATTCCTGCCAGCATTTCATGGAACAGGGCAGAGAAGAGATATCCCAAAATTTCCTGGCGATAACGATGTGAGGAATCACTGATTTTGTCCATAATCAGCTGATAATACAGATTGAAATTCTGGCTTTCTTTTGTTTTTTCTTCCGGTGATTTGGCAAAAACAGGATTCTTATAGAGATAATACAAGGCTTTTTCTGCTGCCTTTTCCCGTTTTACCGTCTGTTGCAGGAATTTGGTAGAAAAGCCTATCAGGCTGACTTTGTGCTGTGGACTAAGGAGCATGTTGCTTATAATCATGGTTGGCAGGCAGGCAAATGCTTCTCCTGCCTGTAACTGATAGTCCTTTTTGTTGATGTTCAGTTGCATTTTTCCTTCAATGCAGGCAACGATGATGAAAAGATTCAGCCTTATCATCCGGTTGGAGTAGGGAAGTTTTTCCATGTTACGTGCCACTATGACATTATCATCTACATAATCTACATATTCTCCCTTTGTTTCTTCTTTGTACTTCTTGAAATCATCAATATCGACTGTGATGATTGTTTTTTCGTTCGTATACATATTGTATTTATTAGAATTGCATAATTTTATATGGTGCTGTGAATGACATAATATATAAGGTACTCCAGTTTACGGGTCGGTAATCTGGAAGACTGTTCTTTTCTCCCGTTACAAAGTTGGGGAATATTGGTAGAATTGAGTTGTTCTATTTCTCAGAAAGGCTGTTCTATTATTCCTTCTGTAATATTTTTTAAGTATGATGTAGGGAATATAGGACATCTATACGGGAATTTAGATAATATATGGCTTGTTCTATTCTTCTATCTTTGTGCCAATTTTAAATCAATTAGTTGGACATGAAAAAGTTTAAGATCAGACAGATGCGACTGATGACACTTATCGGTTGTACAGTTTTTGGATTGGCATCGTGCAAGCAGGCACCGAATGCGGTAATGCAATCCTCTTCTTACGAGACTATGACGGTGGGTACCACCGACAAGGAACTTTCTACTTCTTATTCCGCTACCATTCGCGGAAGGCAGGACATTGACATCTATCCACAGGTATCGGGTACTATTGTGCGTCTTTGTGTGACCGAAGGTGAAGTGGTACGTCGGGGGCAGTTGCTCTTTGTTATCGACCAGGTACCCTATAGGGCGGCTTTGAAAACAGCTGAAGCCAATGTGGAAACAGCCCGTGCTTCTTTGGCCACCGCTCAGCTGAATTATGACAGTCAGAAGGAATTGTATACGCAGAAGGTTGTATCGGAATTCAGTCTGAAGACGGCTGAAAACAGTTTCCTCACAGCCAAGGCACAACTGGCACAGGCCGAGGCACAGGAAGTGAATGCCCGCAATAACCTTTCGTATACCGAGGTGAAAAGTCCCAGTGACGGTGTGGTTGGTGCTTTACCCTACCGTGTCGGTGCGTTGGTAAGTTCGGCCATGGCGCAACCTCTTACGACAGTGAGCGACAATAGCACGATGTACGTCTATTTCTCTATGACCGAGAATCAGTTGCTTTCTCTCACCCGTCAGTATGGTTCGATGGACGAGGCCTTGAAAAATATGCCAGAGGTGACGCTGACCCTGAACGATAATTCCGTTTACGGAGAGAAAGGCAAGATTGAATCCATCAGTGGTGTCATCGACCACCAGACGGGTACGGTCATTGCACGTGCCGTTTTCCCTAACGAATCACGTCTGCTGCACAGTGGAGCCTCCGGCAGTATATCTATCCCCAGTGTCTACAAGGATTGTATTGTCATCCCGCAGGGAGCAGCCGTACAGATGCAGGACAAATATCTGGTGTATAAGGTAGTGGACGGAAAGGCTGCTTCTACACTGGTTTCAGTAGCACCGATAAACAACGGTCGCGAATTTGTAGTAATGGACGGCCTGAAGCCGGGTGAGGAAATCGTGGCGAAAGGAGCTGGATTGTTGAGAGAGGGAATGCAGATAAAATAACCTAAGTTTTGCTTTTGGCAAAACCTGCAGGAGCTGAAGGAGTTGAAAGGAAACATTTCCGGACTTCTTGACTCCCATAAACAACAAACATTATGAAAGGAAACATATTCATTAAACGGCCGGTGATGGCCATCTCCATTTCCGTCCTTATTTTTGCTATCGGCCTGATTTCGCTGTTCACGTTGCCTGTGGAACAATATCCTGATATTGCACCACCTACAGTATACGTATCAGCCACTTATACGGGTGCCGATGCAGATGCCGTGATGAACGGCGTTATCATGCCGTTGGAGGAGAGTATCAATGGTGTGGAAAACATGATTTATATGACCTCGACGGCTACCAATAACGGTTCGGCTACCATACAGGTCTACTTCAAGCAAGGTACCGACCCCGATATGGCGGCAGTAAACGTACAGAACCGTGTGACGCAGGCACAGGGATTGTTGCCTGCCGAGGTAACGCAAATCGGTGTGACTACACAGAAACGTCAGACCAGCTTTCTGCAAATCAATTCACTGGTCTGCACCAACGGGCGTTACGACCAGGCATTTATCGGAAACTACCTTGACATCAATGTTGTGCCCCAGATCAAGCGTATTGCCGGTGTTGGCGACGTGATGGCAATGAACGCTCCGTACAGTATTCGTATCTGGATGAAACCCGACCGCATGGCGCAGTACGGTTTGGTACCTTCGGACATCAGTGCAGTATTGGCTATGCAGAACCTGGAGGCACCTACGGGCTCATTGGGCGAGAATTCGGATAATGTATATCAGCTCACCATGAAGTATCGTGGCCGTCTGAAAGAAGTATCTGACTTCGAGAACATCGTCGTACGTGCACAGGAAGACGGTTCTGTTCTTCGTTTGAAGGATGTGGCCGAAGTAGAGCTGGGCGCATTGAGCTATAGTTACCAGGGCGAGATGGATGGTAAGACAGCTATTGCCTTCATGGCCTTCCAGACAGCAGGATCGAATGCTACTGCCGTAAATGCCGAAATCTCGGCTTTGCTCGATGAGTTGTCGAAAGATCTGCCCGAAGGATTGGAGTTTGTCAATCTGATGAGTTCTAATGACTTCCTGTATGCTTCGATTTACAGTATTGTAGAGACGTTGGTTATTGCCATTATTCTGGTTATCTTGGTGGTATACTTCTTCCTACAGGATTTCAAAAGTACGCTTATTCCTTCTATATCTATCATCGTTTCATTGGTAGGTACGTTTGCCTGCCTGATTGCCGCAGGCTTCAGTCTGAACATTCTGACCATGTTTGCGTTGGTGCTGGCCATCGGTACGGTGGTAGATGATGCCATCGTGGTGGTCGAGGCGGTACAGGAGAAATTTGACTCTGGCTACAAGTCGCCTTACCTTGCTACCAAAGACGCGATGGGCGATGTGACGATGGCCATCATTTCCTGTACTTGTGTGTTCATGGCCGTGTTTATCCCTGTGACTTTCATGGGTGGTACGTCCGGTGTTTTCTACACACAGTTCGGTATTACTATGGCAACTTCCGTAGGTCTCTCCATGATATGTGCCCTGACACTGTGTCCGGCATTGTGCGCCTTGCTGATGCGTCCGGCATCGGGTACAAAGAGCGCCAAGAGTATTAATGGTCGTGTTCGTGCCGCTTACAATGCTTCTTATACCGCTTTGTTGGGTAAATATAAGAAAGGTGTGATGTTTGCCATCCACCATCGTTGGATGTGTTGGGCAGCTCTGGTAGCGGCTGTTGTGCTGCTGGTATTCTTTATGAACACTACCAAAACAGGACTTGTACCGCAGGAAGACCAAGGTACCATCATGGCCAATGTCAGCACTGCTCCGGGTAGCACACTGAAGGAGACCACCCAGGTGTTGGATAAAGTAGATGCCATTCTGACCAATACTCCCGAAGTAGCCCACTTCCAGCGTGTAGCCGGTTACGGTTTCCTTTCTGGACAGGGTACGTCGTATGGTATGATTATCATTCGTCTGAAAGACTGGAGCGAACGTAGTGGCAGTGAACATTCGGCAGAAGCCGTGATGGGTCGCCTCAATGCTAAGTTTGCCCAAATAAAGGATGCACAGATATTCTGCTTCCAGACGCCTATGATTCCGGGTTACGGTATGGGTAACTCGGTAGAATTGAACATGCAGGACAAGATGGGTGGCGACATGACCACGTTCTATCATGCTGTGCTGCAATATCTCGGTGCGCTGAACCAACGTCCGGAGGTGGCAATGGCTTATACGACCTATGCCGAGAACTTCCCGCAGATTTCGGTAGATGTAGACGCTGCCAAGTGTATGCGTGCCGGCATTTCACCCAACGAAGTACTGAGCGTATTGGGTAGCTATTGCGGTGGTTCGTATGTGTCCAACTACAATAAGTTTGGCAAGATGTACCGCGTGATGCTTCAGGCCGATCCAAAATATCGTTTGGACCAGATGGATCTGAGCAATATGTTTGTGCGCAACGGTACGGAGATGGCTCCTCTCAGCCAGTTCGTTACGTTGAGCAAGACCGAAGGTGCCGAAATCAAGAACCGTTTCAACCTGTTCAGTTCTATCTCTGTCAACGTGAATGTGGCCGAAGGGTATTCTACCGGTGAGGTACAGAAAGCGATTGCCGAAGTGGCCGAACAGATGTTGCCTTCGGGCTACAGTTACGAGTACGGTGGCATTTCGCGTGAGGAGGCTAATACCAGCCAGTTCCAGACAGTGTTTATCTACAGTATTTGTGTCTTCCTGATTTACCTGATTCTGGCCTGTCTTTACGAGAGCTTCCTGGTACCGTTTGCCGTTATCCTCTCTGTACCGTTCGGTATGTTCGGATCGTTCTTGTTTGCCAAGCTCTTCGGACTGGAAAACAACATTTATATGCAGACAGGTATGATTATGCTGATCGGTCTGTTAGCTAAGACAGCCATCCTGATTACGGAGTTTGCCATCGAGCGTCGGCGCAAGGGCATGGGTATTATTGAGTCGGCCTATGCAGCTGCACAGGTACGTTTCCGTCCTATCCTGATGACGGTGCTTACCATGATATTCGGTATGCTTCCGCTGATGTTCTCCAGTGGTGCGGGTGCCAACGGTAACTCGTCATTGGGTACTACTGTCGTGGGTGGTATGCTGATTGGAACCCTTGCATTGTTGTTCGTTGTGCCGGTATTCTACATTATCTTCGAATATATGCAAGAGAAGATTCGTCCGCACCAGGAACTGGAAGCCGATGCTCAAGTGTTGTTGGAGCGCGAAAGGAGCCTGGCAGAACGTAGTGGGTTTAATGAGGAGAAATAGTCATTCTTAAAAAATTAATCCATCAACTAATATGAAGAAACTTATTTTATTGTCAACCGCCGCTGCTCTGCTGAGCAGCTGCGGCATATATACCAAATATAAGCCGGTCGAAAGCGTGCCCGACAACCTTTATGGGGAAGAGTTCAGCACTGAAGACACTACCAGTCTCGGAAGCATGGACTGGCACGAGCTTTTTACCGATCCGCAGCTGCAGGCCTATATCGAACAAGGTTTGCAGAACAATACCGATTATCTGTCTGCACAGCTTCGTATAGAGGAGGCCAAAGCTACTTTGCTTTCCTCCAAGCTTGCTTTTCTTCCCTCGTTTGCATTAACTCCGCAGGGGACAGTTAGCAGTTTCGATGGCGGAAAAGCCACACAGACCTATTCGCTGCCCGTTACTGCCAGCTGGGAACTGGATATTTTTGGTAAGATGCGCAACAGCAAACGGCAGTCACAGGCTCTTTATGCCCAAAGCAAGGATTATAAGCAGGCTGTACGTACACAGCTTATTTCAGGCATAGCCAATACTTATTATACTTTGCTGATGCTCGACGACCAGCTTGCCTGTGCACAGAATATGGCCCGGTCGTGGGAAGAAACCGTTCGCTCTACCCGTGCCCTGATGAATGCAGGACAGGCTAACGAGGCTACCGTATCGCAGATGGAGGCTGCCTGTTACGAGGTACAGGCATCTGTACTTGATTTGAAAGAGCAAATCAACCAGGTAGAAAACAGCTTTGCATTGCTGCTGGCCGAGACACCTCGTTCTTACAAACGCGGCACACTGGCTGGCGTGCAGATGCCCGATGAGTTATCTGTAGGCATCCCCATGCAGATGCTTGCCAATCGGCCCGACGTACGCATGGCCGAACGGTCGTTGGAGTCGGCCTTCTATGCCACCAATGCGGCACGCTCGGCTTTCTATCCCTCCATTACGTTGAGTGGCAGTGCAGGCTGGACCAACTCGGCCGGATCCATGATTATTAATCCTGCCAAATTCTTGGCTTCGGCCGTAGGTTCGCTCACCCAGCCGCTCTTTGCACGTGGACAGCTGTTGGGACAGCTTAAGATCAGCAAGGCGCAACAGGAAGAAGCGGCCCTTTCTTTCCAGCAGACTCTGCTGAATGCAGGCAGCGAAGTGAACGACGCACTGACGGCTTGGCAGACCAGCCGCGACAAGAGCCTGTTGCTGGACAAGCAGGTAGCTTCGTTGCAGAAAGCCGTGAAGAGTACTTCCCTGCTTATGGAGCATGGCACTACGACTTACCTGGATGTGCTTACTGCCAAACAGAACCTGCTGAGTGCCCAACTTACGCAGACCGCCAACCGCTTCAGTGAAATACAGAGTGTGATTACGCTTTATTGTGCATTGGGTGGAGGACAGGAATAGATACTAATCTCTCTTTATATTCTTTTATAAGAAGATGAGCCATTCCGGGAAGTGATTTCCAGGGTGGCTTTTTACATATAAACAAGGGATAAAGAAGATGGATTTCGTAGCATCCACTTCTTTATCCCTTGTCGTTTATTCGCTTATTAAAAAGTTATTGATAAGCGTCTGTTAATATTGTGCCCAGTCGGTATTTCTCATATCACCACTCTTGGCCAGTTCGGCGTGCATACCCAAGGAGGCACGGATGGCGTGCGGAGTTTGTGATTTACCGTCAGTCAGCTTCAGGTAATCCCACAACAGGTTCTTGTAGTCAGGATGTACACAGTTCTCGATGATGGTTTGTGCACGTTCTTTCGGGCTCTTGCCACGTAGGTCGGCTACACCCTGTTCGGTTACGATGATGTTAACATCGTGTTCCGTATGGTCGTGGTGTGAAACCATTGGTACAATGGCACTGATCTTGCCTTCCTTGGCCACAGAGGGGCAGGTGAAGATCGAGATGTAAGCATTGCGTGTGAAATCGCCACTACCGCCGATGCCGTTCATCATCTTGGTACCTCCGATGTGTGTGGAGTTGACGTTGCCGTAAAGGTCGGCTTCAATAGCGGTATTGATGGAGATGATACCCAGTCGACGTACCACTTCGGGGCTGTTGGATATTTCGGACGGACGAAGTACCAGTTTGTCGCGGAAGAAGTCCATGTCATCGTAAATACCCTGCAGGCAGTCGTTGGTGACGGTGAGCGAACAGGCGCTTCCGAACTTGATGCGTCCTTCGCGGATGAGGCCGATAACAGAATTTTGGATAACTTCGGTGTACATTTCGAAAGGCGGGATCGTCTTGTCGTGTCCCAAAGCGCTAAGCACGGCATTGGCGATGTTTCCTACACCGCTTTGCAGAGGCAGGAAGGTGGAGGGAATGATGCCTCGCTTCATGTCAGCTACCAGGAAGTCGGCTACATTTTGTCCGATTTTGTCAGTCAATGGATCAGCTGCGGCAAACGAACGGGCTTCGTCGGGCCAATTAGTTTCTACCACACCTACAATCTTCTTGGGGTCTACCTGTATGTATGGAGTTCCGATGCGGTCGCTGGGCTTATAGATAGGTATCTCGTGGCGGTAGGGTGGGTCGAGTGGTTCGTATACGTCGTGCAGGCCCATGGCAGCCTTGCTGTGGGCGGCATTTAGCTCGATAATGATTTTATCGGCCATGCGACAGACGGTAGGTGCGATACCTCCGGCTGCGGTCAGGTAGATTTTACCGTCGGGAGTTACTTCGCAAGCTTCGATGATGGCAATGTCTACTTTGCCCATAAAGCCGTAGCGTAGTTCCTGAGCCATCTGAGAGAGGTGAATGTCGTTGTAGGCTATTTCGCCGTTGTTTACAGCCTTGCGGAAGTCTGCGTTGGTTGTATAGGGAGCACGGTAGCGGATGGCTTTGGCGCGTGACAATACACCGTCGCATGAGTCACCTGTCGATGCACCTGTAAAGATACCTACTTGGAAAGGATTTCCCTTGGCATGTTCTGCTTCTGCGATTTTGGCCAGTTCGGCCGTTACGGCCTTGGCTGTTCCTGCGGGTGTGAATCCGCTCAGGCCGATGTTATAGCCATGTTTGATGAGGCTGGCAGCTTCGGCTGCCGAAATGTAGTTGAATGCCATAATTTTATATCGTTACTTTACTTTAATATATTGTTTTTTAAGTTTTTCGTTTCTCAATATTTCCTCTGTAAGATTTCCGACCAGATGATACCCTTGCGTATTTCTTCTGCCGATTGTATATCGATGGCGGGAGAGGTATCTTGGGTCTTTGCTCTGTTGGTTTGTGGTGTTTGTGCAACTGATTGCTTGTGTTGCACAGTTTGTTGAGTTTGATAATTTTGGGGGATAAAAGGTTTTACCTTTTGCTTGTGTGCTTGCTCTTTTACCTGAGTGTTGTCCGTTTGTAGGGGAGGAGGGATTGGAATACCTTCCCAACTTTCTGGAAGTGGATGAGTTTTGTGAGGGCGTGGCATGTCGTTATCATCCCTTGGAGGAGCCGAGGTGTTTTTGGCTTCCTTCTTGGCTTGTTTGACAAATCCGATAATGAGGATGCCTGCTATTAACAAAAACTTTAAGATGTCTTCCATATTCAGGAGGTGTTAATTCTACCGCCAAAGGTAACCAATTTATCTGATTGTTGCCAATAAAACGGCAATAAAAAAGGGCAGCTTCACAGCTCCCCTCATTTTTTTAACCTAAACCTTAACTATGAAAAAATCTAATGTTTTTCTTCATGTTGCAAAATTGTAAATTTTATCGAAAACTGCCAAATATACTTCTCAAATTGTTCATTTGTTTATAGATTATTAACATATAAAATCTTGTGAGGTTTGATTTTGACGGAAAGATGGTTAATTATACGATTATTTTACAAATGAAAGCCTATAATTTGTGATTCTATTCGTTTGAATATGTTGGTTGAAACGGGAGGTTTATGTGTTGTAAGCGTCGAGTTTGTTAATATTTCATCTGTATTTTGATGGATGTTTCGATGTGTTGTGAAAGATAAAAGTTGTATGGCTCAGAAAAAACAAGTATTTTTGCGCCCGATTTTAATCGGAGGGAATGGGACTTCCCTGTTATAAACCGCTAATCAAGTAGCTGATAGTTCCTGTTTGTAGGGAGGTGTGGATACCTGCCCGAAGAGGAAGTGTATAGTTACTTTTATGTGTGGTTATCCTTCTCTTCAGCTTTTCCCCTATGTAGCCTCCCCTGTTTTTTTATATTGTAATACGTAGTTTGGATATGAAAGAAAAGTCTGAAAGAAAAGTTTGGATAACCCGTTTCGAACAATTTCCTATCTTGGAGTATCTGCTGAAATGGATTTGCATTACTGCTGTGGCAGGTGGATTGATAGGCTCTGCTTCTGCCTTGTTGCTGGCGTCGCTCAATTGGGCGACCGATTATAGGGAAAGTCATCTATGGATCATTGCCTGCCTGCCCTTGGGCGGCTTGCTCATTGGGTTGATGTACCATTATTGGGCAGGTACGGCGGCGAAGGGGAACAATTTTTTGATAGAGGAGATCCGTTCTTCGCGCAACATTATCCCTTTCAAAATGGCACCGCTGGTGTATGTGGGCACTGTCCTGACCCACCTGTTCGGAGGCTCTGCGGGGCGCGAGGGGACGGGTGTACAGATGGGTGGAGCCATTGCCGACTGGATGTCGCGCCTGTTCAGGATGCACCCCTACGACCGCAAAATCATGGTGCAGATAGGTATTAGTGCCGGCTTCGCCTCCATCTTTGGCACGCCGCTAGCGGGTGCCGTCTTCGGATTGGAAGTGATTGTGGTGGGGCGTATGCGCTACGATGCCATCTTCCCCATCTTCCTTTCAGCCTTTTTCGCTCACTTTGCCTGCCATGCTTGGGGGATAGCGCACACGTCTTATTGCATGGCGGAGGTACCAGGATTGGATATCGTCGTATTATTGTGGGTTTTGCTGGCCAGTTTGATATTCGGATTGGTGGCATCGGCTTTCTCTCGCTCCATCGTCTTGTGGGGGCAGTTGGCCAAGCGTTGTGTCGCCTATCCGCCTTTCCGCCCACTGCTGGGAGGAGTCTGTATCGCGTTGTGTGTGTGGATGCTGGGCACCACGAAGTATATCGGATTGGGCGTCCCTACCATCGTGGCTTCCTTCACCGAGGTGCAGATGTGGTACGATTTTCTGCTGAAGCTGCTGCTCACTACGTTTACCATCGGCTTTGGTTTTAAGGGGGGAGAGGTGACGCCACTCTTCTTTGTTGGCGCTACGTTGGGCAGTGCGCTTTCCGCCCTGTTGCCTCTACCTGTATCCTTCTTGGCAGGACTAGGCTTTGTGGCTGTCTTTGCAGGGGCTACCAATACCCCAATAGCCTGCACGCTGATGGGCATCGAACTCTTTGGAGCGGAGGCAGGTATCTACTTGGGTGTGGCTTGCGTCACGGCCTATCTGTTTTCAGGCCATACGGGCATCTACACCTCTCAAGTATTGGGTAGTCCGAAGCATTTGGTCTATTGGAGACAAAAGGGTCGGATGTTGAGATGAAAGCATTGTTTTCTTCCTGCTATCTCAATGCTTTCTTGGGCGTAAAGCATAGAGATGTAAGATGGAGAGTTAGGAATGGAAATGCCGACTATTTTCGTATCTTTGCAGCCGAATAAACTAATATACATTTATTTATATGGAAAAAAAGATGGGAGCAGACTTTAAATCTGCGACTGCCGACAGTGAAAAGAAACTGTTTATTGAGACATACGGCTGCCAGATGAACGTAGCCGATAGTGAAGTGATTGCCTCTGTGATGCAGATGGCGGGGTACAGTATGGCCGAGAAGCTGGATGATGCCGATGCAGTGTTCATGAACACCTGCTCCATCCGCGACAACGCCGAGCAGAAGATTTTGAACCGACTGGAGTTCTTCCATTCGCTCAAGAAGAAGCGTCCGCACCTTATTGTGGGTGTCTTGGGCTGCATGGCCGAGCGCGTGAAGGACGACCTTATCGAACATCATCATGTGGACCTAGTCGTAGGCCCTGATGCCTACCTGACGTTGCCCGAACTGATTGCTTCTGTCGAGGCGGGCGAGAAGGCTATCAACGTGGAACTTTCGACTACAGAAACCTATCGCGACGTTATCCCTTCGCGCATTTGTGGAAACCACATTTCTGGCTTCGTGTCCATCATGCGTGGGTGCAACAACTTCTGTACGTATTGCATTGTGCCTTATACCCGCGGACGCGAGCGCAGCCGCGACGTGGAGAGCATTCTGCGCGAAGTAGCCGACTTGCAACAGAAAGGCTACAAGGAAGTGACCCTGTTGGGACAGAATGTCAATTCCTACCGTTTCGAACGTCCTGATGGCGAAGTCATCACCTTCCCTATGTTACTGCGTACAGTGGCTCAGGCCGCCCCTTCGATGCGCATTCGCTTCACCACCTCGCACCCCAAGGACATGAGTGACGAGACGTTGCATGTCATTGCCGAAGAGCCCAACGTATGTCGTCACATCCACCTGCCCGTGCAGAGTGGAAGCAGCCGCATCCTGAAGCTGATGAACCGCAAGTACGACCGCGAGTGGTACTTGGAGCGGGTGGCTGCTATCCGACGTATCATCCCCGACTGCGGCCTTTCGACCGACATCTTCAGTGGCTTCCATAGCGAGACGGAGGAAGACCATCAGCTGTCGCTTTCGCTGATGGAAGCGTGTGCTTACGACTCTGCCTTTATGTTTAAGTACAGCGAGCGCCCTGGTACCTATGCCTCCAAGCATTTGCCTGACGATATCCCTGAAGAAGTGAAGATACGACGTCTGAACGAAATCATCGCCCTGCAGAACCGCCTCTCGGCCGAAGCCAATGCCCGTTGCGTGGGCAAGACTTACGAGGTATTGGTTGAGGGTGTGTCAAAGCGCAGCCGCGATCAGCTCTTTGGCCGTACGGAGCAGAACCGCGTGGTGGTGTTCGACCGTGGTACGCATCGTGTGGGCGACTTGGTAATGGTGCGTATTACTGGCTCTAGTTCGGCTACACTGCTGGGCGAAGAAATCGCTTGATGAACACGCTCTTTGGAGTGATTGCTCAAAAAACAGGAGAAAATAGATTTAAACCTTAGGGGCTTATGTTTTGAACATAAGCCCTTTGTGTTTCAAATATAGAAATCTCTCTCTTCTAAAAGCCTTTCAAGTTGTTTCTTTTCTATTTTTAAGGTTATAATTCAAGAAAACTAAAGTGTTAAAATGCGTTTTCTTCAAATCGACTTATAAAGAAAATGTTTATATTTAAGGAATTTATCATTGAAATAATGTCTAATCCTTAAAATCGAAGCGTATGAGAAAGTATTTGGCAGAGATGATAGGCACGATGGTGCTTGTCTTAATGGGATGCGGCAGTGCTGTATTCGCAGGTAGTGCAGCCGACACCGTAGGTGCCGGAGTAGGAACTTTGGGAGTAGCTTTGGCTTTTGGTTTATCCGTAGTGGCTATGGCCTATACGATTGGAAGCATTTCGGGATGCCATATTAACCCTGCTATTACGCTGGGGGTATGGATGTCGGGGCGTATGAATAGTAAGGATGCTACGATGTATATGATTTTTCAGGTATTAGGTGCTATCATTGGTTCGTTCATACTGTCGTTGCTAGTATCTTCAGGAGGATTCGATGGGCCTACAGCCACTGGTTCCAATACGTTTGATCCGAGTGAGACGGGACAGGCGTTTATTGCTGAGGCTGTATTTACTTTTATCTTTGTTTTGGTAGTGCTTGGTTCTACTGATGAGAAAGGTGGTGCAGGTAATTTGGCTGGCCTGGCTATTGGTTTGACACTGGTGTTGATTCATATCGTTTGTATCCCTATTACAGGTACGTCGGTCAATCCTGCTCGAAGTATTGGCCCTGCTTTACTTGAAGGTGGGCAGGCTCTTTCACAGCTGTGGCTTTTCATTGTAGCTCCTTTTGTAGGTGCTGCATGTAGTGCGCTGGTGTGGAAGTTCTTTGCCGCAGGTCGTAAGTAGTTATTATTTTCCGAAGAAATAGCGGGAAAGTCCCGATCGGTATAACATTTGTTCGATGGCAAGGCTGCCGCCCACAGCCAGGGCGGTAGCCGTTACAAGAAACAGCATGCCCGTAGGATCGAAGGACAGCAGTGGCAAGTAACCTTTAGCCAGCATGGTAAAAACAGGGGAAAAAAGTAGAATGGCTAGCGTATGTTGTCCGATGTACAGGCTGCCTCGACGTAAGCGATCCGTCAGGAGTGGGTAGAAGTAGAGTAACAGACATGATGCCAGGTAGGTAATGATTACTCCGGCCAAACTCCCGCGAGATAGATTTTCGGGTACGGCACACAATAAAATGAATGGTATAACGGCCCATATAGATGGTCGGAAGAAACGATTTAGTTTTACGTGGGTCTGTGCCAATATGCATCCACCTAGAAAGTAGGCAGCATTCTCGTAAGCTAGTAGATGTAGGCATGTCAAGCCATAAAGGCAGAGTCCTAGAATGATAAAACGAGTAATTGCTTCTCCTCGTACAAGGTGGAAGACAGCGTAGTAGAGTAAGGCGCAGAGTATAAGCGTATGTAGATACCAGTAGGGGCCTACGGGTGAGACGAAGATCGCTTCGATTACGGCCGGTAGGCTCAGTTCCTTCAATCCTTGGCGTACGGGTAGTAGGCAGGAAGCTACCGCATAACTTGTTTCCATTACTGCATAGGGAATAAAAATCCACAAGTATTTCTTCAGAAACTCTTTGATGGACTTCCCAATATTGGTCAGGTAACCTGAAATCAGCAAGAAGATTGGCATGTGGAAGGTGTAAACCACTTGCTTGGCATAGGGATATTTGTCGCCGATGTAGGTTAGGTGGAAGATTACCATCAATAGGATACAGACACATTTCAGGTAGTCTATTTCATTCATCCTGCCGGACAGGGTACGTTCGTTTCCGAGGAACGGATCCTTTGTCTTCATGTTGGTGAGAGTTCTAAAGATTATTTGTGCACAAAAGTACACCATTTTGTCGCTCCTCGGAAATGATGCAGTGAGTTTAACAATCAGCGTCGTTCGGCTATTAGAGCGGGAATTCCTGTTACTTGGTGGCAGGCTACGGGGATGTTATTCTCGTTCAGTTCATATACTGTTTCTTTCTTGTCTTTACTGAACGTTTCTTGTGATTCATTCCAGCGGGCATAGCTCATGATGACTTCGTTGACTTCGTAGCGGTAGGTCATCTGGAAGTAAGGAATCCATTTATCAACAGTACCATCCCATTTGGAAGCTGTCTTACTGATAAGACGGTTTTGTTCGTCATAAGTGAATTCGTAATGCATGTGGTTGTGCAGATAGTTGCCGTCCTGCTTGTAGATGGTTCTCGATACGACGAGGTTGTTCTTTACTTCTTCATTGGTGATGAAGTTGTTCTGTACCATTGCTTGGGTGTTGAGAAGGTTGACCAGTGTGATTACAGCGAGTGCCAATGCTTTGAATACGTTCATAGTTTTCATAATTCAGTTCTGTTTTAAAGAGTTATTGTTATTAGTTTCTATTTTTATCAGTTAGACGTTGTTCGTAGAAAGAAAAGTTGCGCTATTGAGTTTCTTTCTTCTCGAACGTCCATTCACCTAAATATTATTCAAATGGCATGCCAAACTTTTAAATGATTGATAATCAGTGTCGGTTCATTATTCCCTTCTGTTCGATATCGGACATGTGTCCGCTTTTGGTGTTCGAAAACATACAAAATGCCCTGTAGTGCGTCTGATGAATGACGGCCATACAGGGCATTTGAGCGTCCTATTTTAGGGAATAGGATGTTTTGATAATGCTTTCTTTTAGTTTATACTTATCGTTAATGGGTTGCGTACTTTTTGTGCAAAATTAGCCATATAGTTATTCCATGCATTGATATCTTTTATGTCTGCACGGTCCCAGCCAAATCCCCAATAGTAGACATAATTTGCTCCAGGTTCATAGTCGCTAGTTGCTAAAATATGTCCTTCGGCATTACCATGTTGTTTCTTTTCGTCATTGGAATATTTTACAATTTTCGCTTCTTTAATTTCAGTAAGGAAGGCTGCTCCTACGAATACTTTGCCGTTGTCAGGACCTGTGGTCGGATCTACATAAGTCATGTAACCGTTGGCTGCATCAGTCTTTATGGCACCATCGTCGTGTAAAACAATGCCAGTTGCTATAGGTAGAGATTCTTGAAGTCCAGTATAGGATACAGCGGTACGGTTCAGATGAGAACCTGCATCGAGAGTAATGACACGTGTCTCTACGATATTACTATCTCCCTTTACAGTTAGTGGATTGAATTCTAATTTTACTGTGAAACGTAGCGGACCGTTGTCTAATACTTCAAAATCTTCGTAGCACCATGGATAAACAATTTCACCATTGTCTATAAGAGCTGCTACGCCTGCACCTAGTGTCGGGCCTACAGCATAACAGTCCATACCATAACCATGATCAATGTGGTAGGAAATAGATTGCAATAGTTCAGAGGCTGCTTGGGGATCTGTTTTTCTCAATTCAGCAGCGCGTGCACGTGCTTCTTTATCTAATTCTTTAGCATACAGATCTTCCAATATCGGTTCGGAAGTATTACGTTTCAGGAATAGATCATAGCCGAAACCCCGTTCGCCTCCAGCCTGTAGAGCAGGTCCGTAGGCACGGAAACCTACCAGGTCATTTTCCCAAGCCATGTCATCCAGACGTTCTGGATATTGGCGTCCACAGGCTTTTACCTCTACAGGTTGAGGAATTCCTTCCTGAATGGTGTAGGTAGCTGTTGCTTTGGCAGCTACTGTTGCAGGGAATATCACTTTATCATCGTAAGTTATCTGATAGGGGATTTCGGTACCTTCAGCATCGAGTACCACAATTTGTGCTGTATCAGCTAATTTTAGCCGATTACTGATTTCATCCATGGATACTTCCACCATTTCTCCAGAACGATCTATATCCAGTGGGTTACTGACGGTTACTGTCATTGGTTGATTGTTTGTACAAGCCAATAACATGCAAGCCGTTATATAGGATAAGAATATTTTTTTCATATAAAGAAGAGAGATTAATGTTTTGATAAATAAGAAAAATGGATAATTGAATCCGGAAACTGTTCCGTTTCAATTATCCATTAAATGGGTATTCCTAAATGAAATTAATTATTTAGGTTGTTTGCCAATGTAAGCCAAGATACCGCCATCTACATAGAGGATGTGGCCATTTACGGCGTTAGAAGCTTCGGAAGCGAGGAATACTGCAGGGCCAGTCAGTTCTTGTGGATCCAGCCAACGGCCAGCCGGAGTCTTGGCGCAGATGAATGAATCAAACGGGTGACGGCTACCGTCCGGTTGTTTTTCACGCAACGGAGCTGTCTGTGGAGTAGCGATGTAGCCCGGGCCAATACCATTACATTGGATGTTGTATTCGCCATATTCAGAGCAAATGTTACGAGTTAACATTTTCAGACCACCCTTGGCAGCTGCATAAGCGGATACTGTTTCACGACCCAGCTCAGACATCATAGAGCAGATATTAATAATCTTACCATGTTTTCTTTCCATCATGCCAGGCAATACGGCTTTAGATACAATAAACGGAGCATTCAAATCGATATCGATTACCTTACGGAACTCAGATGCTGCCATTTCGTGCATCGGGATGCGGCGAATAATACCAGCATTGTTTACCAGGATATCGATGGGGCCTACTTCTTTTTCGATCTGCGCAACCATAGCTTGTACAGCAGGTTCATCCGTTACGTCACATACGTAACCATGTACAGCGATACCTTTTTCTTTATAAGAAGCCAAACCTTTGTCTACCAATTCTTGGTTAATGTCGTTGAAGCAGATTTTTGCACCTTGTTCTGCAAAGGCAGAAGCGATTGCAAAACCAATACCATAGGAAGCACCTGTTACGAGGGCTACCTTGCCTTCCAAAGAAAAATTCAAATAAGGATTCATAACGTTTAAATATTAAATTATTAAACTTAGGTTTATTTCAAATCTGTTATTTTTGAGAAATCTTGGTCGCCATAATCCAAGTTTTCACCACCCATACCCCAAATGAAAGTGTAGTTGTGGGTAGCTGCTGCCGAGTGGATGGACCATTCAGGTGAGAGGACGGCTTGTTCGCCTCGCATCCATAGGTGACGTGTTTCTTCTATTTCTCCCATAAAATGACATACTGCATGTTCTTCTGGTACTTCAAAATAGAAGTAAGCTTCCATTCGGCGGCTATGTACGTGAGCAGGCATGGTATTCCATACACTGCCAGGTTTTAGTTCCGTCATGCCCATCTGTAACTGGCAGGTAGGCAACACTTGGCTAACGAGCATTTTGTTAATGCAGCGGTGATTGGATCCTTCGAGTGAACCCATCTCGGCTGTGATGGCATCTTGTTTTGTTACCTTACGGTCTGGATAGTTGCAATGGGCAGTTGTAGAATTAAAGTAAAATTTGGCAGGACAGGAAAAGTCAAGACTTTCAAACGTTACTTCACGATTGCCCGAGCCCAAATAAAGAGCTTCTTTATAATCTAATGAAAATACTGTGTCATCAGCTTTTACTATACCAGGACCACCTACGTTGAATATGCCTATTTCACGACGAGTTAAAAAGTAGGGAGTTTTCAGTGGGTCGATAGCTTCCAAAGACAATACTTCGCCTGCTGGCATAGCACCACCTACCACCATTCGATCGTACATGGAGTATACCATATTTATTTCGTTTGGAGTGAAAATTCTTTCAATCAGAAAGTCGCGGCGAATGCGTCGGGTATCATAATTCTTTGCATCTTCGGGATGCGCAGCATAGCGGATTTCATAGTTTGTCTTCATGGAACTGACTGTTTTTATATCCTTAAATACTCGTTGTACGGTCTTCGTTTGCGTACACGATGCAAATGTAGCAAAAGAAAACGGACTCTCCTTACTTTTTTGTACTTATTATCTATTAATATTGTACAAAACTTAAAAGTTGATGTCTACTTCTACAGGGCAATGGTCTGAACCATAGATGTCGGTGTGTATCTTGGCGTCGGTGAGTTTTTCACACAAGCGATTCGATACCAGGAAGTAGTCAATACGCCAGCCTGCATTCTTTTCACGGGCGCGAAAACGGTAGGACCACCATGAATATATATCCCGCTGGTCGGGATAGAAGTATCGGAAGGTATCAGTAAAGCCACTTGCGAGTAGGGTGGTGAACTTGGCGCGTTCTTCGTCGGTGAAGCCTGCGTTGCGGCGGTTGGTTTTGGGATTCTTCAAGTCGATTTCCTGATGGGCCACGTTCAGGTCACCACACACAATGACGGGCTTTTTCGCGTCGAGCGCCAGGAGGTAAGTACGGAAGTCGTCTTCCCACGTCATGCGGTAGTCCAGGCGGCGAAGCTCGTCCTGTGAGTTGGGCGTATAGACGGTGACAAGGTAGAAGTCTGGCATCTCCAGCGTGATGACGCGTCCCTCCTTGTCATGGTGTTCGATGTCGATGCCATAGTTGACGCTTAGTGGTTGGTGGCGTGTGTAAATGGCCGTGCCCGAATAACCTTTTTTCTCGGCATAGTTCCAATAGGATGTGTAACCTTCGAAAGGAAGGTCCAGTTGTCCTTCTTGCATTTTGGTTTCTTGCAGGCAGAAGAAGTCGGCGTCGAGCCGGTGGAAAGCTTCGATGAAGCCCTTATCTTTACAGGCGCGGAGCCCGTTTACATTCCAGGAGATGAATTTCATATTTCGGTGATGTTATTTTAATTATGATTTTACAAACATAGCGAAAAAGCACTGATTAACCATCGGTACAGGCAAAAAATGTTGTTACAGGTCGTGCGATGTATACTCTTCGGAGAATTTTTGTAATTTTGCGGCCCGATTCATCTTTACAAGATACAGCAATGATAAAGACTCTCAGCAAAAATGCCATCATCGGTTATCCGGCCGGTATCATCACCGGCATCACGTATGGACTGAACCCTCTGTTTGCCGTCCCTCTGATGAAGGAAGGCGCTTCGATAGAATCCATCCTCTTTTTCCGCTATATCATTGCGGTGCTACTTCTGGGGGCATTCCTCCTGTTGCGCAAGCAAAGTTTCCGCGTTTCGTGGAAGCAGGCGGGCGTGCTGCTTGTGCTGGGACTGCTCTATACGACCAGCAGTCTCACCCTGTTCGAGGCATACAAGTACATCGCTTCGGGGTTGGCCACGACCATCGTCTTCCTCTATCCAGTCCTGGTGGCCATTATCATGGTTTTTCTGAAAGTAGTCCCCTCGTGGCCAGTATGGCTCTCCATCGGCCTGACGTTCGTGGGGGTGGTCATCATGACGCAGAGCGATTCGTCGCAGACGGTCAACCCGATAGGCCTCCTACTCTCCTTCGCTTCAGCTTTGGTGTATGCGTTGTTCATCGTTATCATTAATAGGAGCAAGGTCATCGGCAATATTTCGAACAGCCTCCTCACCTTTTACGCCCTTTCAGTAGGTACGATTGTCTTTTTGGGCAAGATTGCATTGTCGGATACAGGAGTAATGACTGGGCTGACGGGCCACACGGCCTGGCTGAACCTGGTAGGGCTTGCCGTGCTGCCCACCATCGTGTCCACCGCTACACTGGCCATCGCTACCCGTAACATCGGGGCGACCAAGGCTTCTGTGCTCGGTGTCTTCGAGCCTGTTACGGCCATTCTGGTAGGGACACTCGTCTTCGGCGAAGCGCTTACGACGAATATTGTTGTTGGCATTCTGATTTCGATGGTGGCCATCACGTTCATGATTGCCATGACCAAGCGATAATAGGCTTTTTAAATGAAAAAGAGGTAGGGAAGAATTTGTTGAATTCATTTCCTACCTCTTTTATTTAAGAATATTTCCTATTGATCAGGGTTTTATTGTGCTTTTAGTAATGTCTCTTTTAGTATATTTCCATTGATATCAATTACTTTAATATGTATATTTCCATCTTTTAGATCTAAACGTGCAGCACACATAGCTCCTTGAACCAATATGGGGAATTGATTATTTATTTTGTCAGCATCGTGCCAGGAATAACGGTGAGTATGTCCAGATACTAATAGATCAACTTTGGCCTTATTAAGTATAGGTAGAAACTTGTTGATAGCATCCTGCCAACCATGCCAGACCTCGTTGTTTTCAGTATCCGGTTCTATTACCATTGGGAAGTGAGAGATAACTATGTGGTATTTTGCTTTTTTATATTCTTTGGAATTCACCACTTCCTTGAGCCATTGGGCCTGTTCGGTGCGGTAAGCGTTGAAGTCCGTTAGTCCGGCATATACCCAGTGGTCTTCAGCTTTGTCTTCGCCCGAGTCAAGCATTACGATCATTACGTCACCTAGTAAGTAGGAGCCGTAAATCTTGCCGTTTTTCTTGGGGAAATAGCGCGAATAGCTACGGGCTAGCGAGCCTCGTGTCTCGTGATTGCCGCGTACCACTTCGAAAGGAATGTTTTTGGCGAATTTTTCGACGCTGACGTCAATAAATGAGGTGAAGATGGCCTCCGTATTGTCAAGGTAGTTCATCATGTCGCCTGCATAAAAATAAGCGTCACAGGTCTTGTAGTCGGCTAATTCTAGCAGTTTTTCCAGCTTGACGGCATCAGTGTGCATGTCGCTGGTCACGAAAATGGAAGCGCCTTTCTGAGCAGGGTTCACGGTAGAAAATGTGTACCAGGGTGTGGTAATGCTGTCGCCATAAGTTACTTTGTAGGGCTGGAAATCACGCATCTCTTTGGACAGAATGCGATAGTCGTAAGACTTGCCGGGATTCAAGTTTTCTATGCGTATGGCGTTGAAAGTGTCGAAGGCTGCTTTCAGACCGTCTTTTGATTCATAGTAGCGCACGGCCTGTTCGTTTGCCACTCCATGGGGTTTTAGTTCTACCCACGAAAAGGCTTTGGCGGAAGTGAGAAACACTATTGTTGCTCCGTCATTTGTAACCTCTTGGAGGTAAGGCCCATGTGCTAGTTTGAATGTATCTTGGGCATTTGTTATTAAAGTACAGACACTTAGAAATATAGATAAAACTATTTTTTTCATACAGATAAAATTAAAGTGTTAGGGATTTTGTGGAAGATCAATAGGATAAGAATCAATTTCTCCTTGCGGGATATAAAGTACCGCGCAGTCATCTGTCGAGTGGATTTCCTGTACTACAGCTGATTCGGCACCACGGTCGTGACAGCCGGGATAGTGGCGGTCAATGACCTTATCGTTGCGAAGCAAGTCATATTTACGCTGTGCTTCGGCAAAGAGTTCTTTGCGGCGCTCATCTAGAATAGCGTCTAGTAATTCACCGTCCGATTGTTCCGAATAGTCAGGTACCAATGCACGTTGTTTGATGATGTTGAGGTCAGCTACTGCTTCAGCATTTCCTAGGTAGTAGCGGGCTTCAGCGCGATTAAGATACATTTCGGAAAGACGCATTACCATTGGCGACCATAATTGACCGAACTTTTCTTGTCCTTGGCATTTCAAGATATAGAACCGGGGATAATCATTGCGTTTGCGCATTTTTTTCTGTGCATGTATACGGTAAGTTACCCATTCGGCTTTGGCTGTTTGCCCGTCCTTTCGGTATATTTGGCGTGCTTCTACATTGTCGGCATAACCGTCTGCGTCTACCGTAATCAAGGTTTCTTTCAATTCGAAGGGATCAGAGTTGGGATCTACTATCACTTTATAATGAGTATCATCTACTTTCTCTACGTTTTGGAAACGGTAGTATGTTCGATGTAATGGGTCGCGGGTTGGCTCTAGTGAGTTGCCGTAGAAATAGTTCTCACCCACGAACATTAGTTCATACAATTGTCCTTTTTCTTCATCGGGATCTTCGTATTGGGGTGAGATGAACGACATGCGGATGTCAGATGGATATCTCTTTAATGCCTGGATCAAAGGTAGGGATGCGTAGACTTCACCATATCCTTGTCCATCGATGACAGCATATTGTGAGCCGATGACGTTATAAGCGCCTAAAGTGTTCAGGTCATCCTTAATCATGCGAATGGCAAACATAGCTTCTGGGTTACTTTCGGGTACCAGTTCGTTCATTGTGACATATTCGGTGGAAGTAAGTAAGCGTTTGTCTGAGTGCTCGATAACGTCGGTAGCGTATTTTTCAGCATTTTCGTAATCGTGCATGTACAGATATACACGGCTTAGCATACCTTTTACAACCCACTGGTTACCGTAACAGGCATTCTTTTCGATGCCGGAACCTTCCATGAGCTGTTCGGCTTTCAACAGGTCTTTTATTACCTGCTCGTACACGGCTTTTACGGTGGCACGGGGCGGGTATTCGTCCAGATTGTTGGTAAGCTTTAGAGGTACGGCCAGGTCAGTATCTGAAGCTACATGGTAAGGACGTCCGAAGGTGATGGCCAATTGATGGTATAGCAGGGCACGTATGAAGTAGTTTTCACCAATTAAATGGTCCAATTCTTTGGATGAGCCTTCTTCGCTGGTACTGATAATCTTGTTGCAGTTTACAATGGTTTTGTAACAAATGCCCCACAAATCACTGCAATACGAATTATTGGTGATGCGTTGGTAATTGTACAGATTGAAGGTATGGCTGGTGCTTTGTCCACTCATTGATACATTGTCACTGCCATATTCGCCAATCTGATGTACGCCTTTGTTAAATTCCAAACGTTTCAACGCGGAATAATTGCCCAGTGTTACGGCTTCTACCGAGTTAGGATTATTAGTCAGTTCTTCATCGGTAATGGACGTGTAGGGGTACTCAGTAAGGTCGCATGCTGCCAATGTAGTGCATGTTAGACCTATTATCAATAACTTGGATAATTTCATATTGTTTGCGAATAAAGTTTAGAATGATACATTGATGCCGAAAATATATTTCCGAGTAGTCGGATAAGTAGTGCTTGAACCGTAACCTGTACCGTCATACCCAGCTGTGGCAGGATCCACTTGCGAGTAAGGGGTCACTGTAAACAGGTTGTCGGCGCTGAACGACAAGGTAACATCGCTTGCCTTGAGCCACGATAGTGCCTTTCGAGGTACGGAGTATGACAACGTGAGGTTTTTGAATGTTAAATAATCAGCATCCTCCAAGTAGCGACTTGAAGTTTTGTTAGAATTGGCGTTTCCACCGCTGATGGCTTGCGGATGTGTGGCAATGTCACCAGGTTTCTCCCAACGTTTCCAGCCTTTCTTCAAAACCATTTGGTTGTAAGTATCGTAAGCACCGTCTGAGTCGAGCAACTCTCGACCTGTGGCATAAAGTTTGCCGCCTATACTATACACAAAATTGGCGTTCAGCGTCAGATTCTTCCATGTGAGTGAGGTGTTGAAACCACCGTTTACTTTGGGAGCGGCGCTGCCCATATAAACACGTGATGCCTGTGCTTCGGTGTACGAGTTGGTAAGTACGCGTTTACCATTCTCATCGGTCTTATACCATTGAGGGGCACCGGTCTCAGGATCTACGCCTGCCCATTCGGCCAGGTAGATGTCATCCATATCGCGACCTTCCTCGAAACGGCGGATACCGGTAAGTTGAGGGCGACCTCCATACAGTTCTTTGATGCGGTTTTTGTTATGCCCTAAGTTAAAGCCCAATGACCAGTCCCAATCGTTGTTGTGGAATAGATTGGCATCAAAGCTGAAATCCACACCTTTATTGACTACTGCACCAATATTTTGCCACTGACCGCCATAGCCAGAAATAGTGGAGAGCTTGACATAATATAGAAGGTCCGATGTGTTTTTGTTGTAATAATCAATGGAGAATCTTATACGGTCAACTAGATTAATATCCAAGCCTATATCGAAGGTTTTGGTTTTTTCCCAACTTAAATCGTCGTTGCCCAACTGATCTGGGAAGTTAGCCGGTAGTTCGTTGTACATGTCTGAAGTATAGAGTGACAGATGGTTATAATTATCGTCAGGAGTATTTCCTACCACACCATAGCTGAGGCGAAGTTTGGCATCTTTCACTATAGAGGTTAATGGTTCGAAGAATTTTTCGCGACTGAAATTCCATCCACCGGATACGGTGTAGAAGTTACCGTATTGGTTGTTCTTTCCGAATTTGGACGAGCCGTCCAGACGGTAAGAAACCTGTAGCATGTATTTATTATCATAAGCATAGTTCACATTGGACAAAATGGACTGGATGTTGAATGCCGATTTGGAGCCTGACATGTCATCCATGCCTGTGGTACCGTCTATCACTTCCTTCCCACTAGTAATACCTTTGGCTGTAGCGCTGGTTGCTTGGTAGTAGTAACGCGAAAACTCATAGGCTACCAGTGCTTGGATACTGTGCATGTTGTTTATTTCAGTTTTGTAACGTAGCATTTGGTTTGTAAAGTAGTTTGAAGTAATGGAATAGGAGTTACTGATGGTTCCATGCTTGCTTTGTCCACCCTGTGTGTTTGGGTCTACGTACGATTCGTCACGGGCAATCTTGTAATTTACGTTATTGTTAGATTCAAGGGTTAGCCCTTTCCATAACTCCCATTTAAAACCTGCTGTGGCTGCCACATAAAAATTTTCATAACCACTCCAGTCCTTGTATTGCGATTCTAAATAGTTTTCACTATCGCGGCCATACCAATCGCTTTCCTGCCCAGTTCGTACTGAGCCGTCTTCATTATAGGGATAATCCCATGGCAGATAGAGGTATGAGCTATAAAGTGATGCTGTTTGGTCTTTGGTCTTAACGTATTGACCTTGCATGTTGAGGAAAGCCTTGAATCTATCATGAATCTTAAAGTCTGTATTGCTTCGGATGGTATATCGGTCGTATTCCATCTCTTTTACAGCGGCTGTTTCTCGATAGTAATCTAGTAACACATATGAGTTCAACTTTTCGTTTCCGCCTTGGTAACTGGCGTTGACGTTGGTATAGAGTCCGGTTTGGGTAGCTAAATCCATCCAGTCGGTATCATGTTTCAGCAGGCTTTCGTTGAACCAGCTCGAACTGTTGAAACTTGATTGGTAGTCATACAACTGTTGGGAATTCATCATCTTTAAGTTACCCCAAGAAAGGGTAGAAAGCCCCTGTTGGATATTGACATTGAATTTCTGACGGTCAGTTCCGCCACGTTTGGTTGTTACTACAATGACACCGTTCGAGGCGCGCGAACCGTAGAGAGCGGTTGATGCGGCGTCTTTTAGTACCGTTACATTCTCTATTTCGTTTGGTGAAAGACGAGGATCGCTGTTAAAGATGACGCCATCCACTACCCAGATAGGGTCAAGGCTGGAACCCAGTGAGCCCTTTCCACGGATTGAAATTTTGGCGGTTTGTCCCGGTTTCCCAGATTCCAATTGGACATTCATACCAGCCACTTTGCCTTCGAGCATGGTAGAAATGTTGGCTGTGGCCACATCTTTCAGTTTGCTTTCTTTCAGGGCTACTGCCGAACCGGTAAGTGTATTGCGCGACTGGATGGTGTACCCCATTACCACCACTTCGCTTAGTGTCTGTGCGTCTTCTTTCATGACAATTTTCAGGGGCTTGCCTGCTTCAGCCTTTATTTCTTGGTTGGTGTAACCAATGTAGGTTATTACCAGTGTGGCTCCACGCTGCACTTGAAGTGAGAAATTGCCGTCGATGTCGCTTACCACACCATTGCCTGCTACGCCTTTTTCCAAGATGTTGGCTCCGATGATAGGTAGGCCTGTCATGTCGGCTACATGGCCTTTAATTAGGATTGTACCTTTTTCCTGTTGTATCTTGTCCGTATTTGAGTTGTATGACAATACAATGTGGTTTCCTTCCATTTCATAGCTTACATGGTTGCCAAGTACGGCATTCAGCACTTCAGCCACTGTCTTGTTTTCCATATGGACCGATACTTTTTGTTGCACGGAGATATCATCTGAATACATAAACAGATAATTGGTCTGGCTTTCAATGTCGTTCAGTATTTCCAGCAGAGTAGCATTATTTTTGATAATGGAAACTTTAGTATTTTGAGAATTGGCATTATTTGCCATCATACTAAATGCGCAAAAGAATAGCAAGAAAGCTGTTACCTTCATAATCTTTAATAAATGTTTACCAGACTGATTTTTATGTGTGCAAGAATCAGTCCGAACTGTATTTTTCATATCTTTGTTTTTAAGTTGTGATTGATACTTTCTCTTTTTTGCAGAAAAGAGGAATATTTATCTCCATGTAGGCTGGCAGATATTGCAGTATCTGCCAGTCGTTTTTTCATTGAGATTCAGATTGTTTTTATGTAGGTTTTCTTTCTGTCATGAGCCATTTTTTTAAGGTTAAACAATTCTTATTTTATTATAAACCGGTTTTCTTCGTCGTTACGTTCGAATGAGAAAGCTGCATATTTTTGTAAAACTCGCAGGGCATAATCTATGCCATCGGACAGACGGAATTTGACTGTCAATATGGGGTTAGATGTCTGTGCATCTTGTACGTCTATTTTTACATTATAGTATTTCTCAAATTCTTTCAGAATATGGGTTAGGGGAGTGTCTTTGAAACAGATGAGACCTTCGCGCCAACGATAGGTATCAAAATCTGTTATTTCTTCAATTTTGAGGCGTCCATCTCTCCAGACGGCCTTTTGTCGAGGGGCAATGAGTAGAGAAATTCCTTCTGCACACACTTGCACACTGCCTTCCATTAATGAAGCCTCGAATTCGTTTGTATTTGAATAGGCTTCTACATTGAATTTTGTACCCAAGACTTTAATTTGTTTATGGTTGGGGGCGTATACGATAAAGGGTTTGCCTACATTGTGTTCTACTTCAAAATAGGCTTCACCATCCATGTGAATTTCACGTTTGTCTTTATTAAAATTGTTCGTATAAGTAAGTTTTGTATTGGAGTTAAGCCATACTTTACTACCGTCAGGCAGGGTTACGTTAGCCATTTGGCCATATTGCGTTTTTATGATGACAGGATTTTCATCTTCATGGTTGTTTATGAGGTTGAGTACCCAGAAGGAAAGTCCGAAGGCCAGTAACAGGATAGCTGCCGTCTTTCCTATTTCAAGCATGATATTTTTTATCGTAAAACGATTCTGCTTCTTACGTGGTATGATTTTAGAAGGTGAGTTCAGTAGAGTTGCATCAAACAATTTACGTTCTTTCAGATAAACCTTCCAATTGTCTTCTGAGGCCTCGACGTACTGCTTGATTTGCTCTTCTTCTTCTTGAGTAGCCGTTCCGTTAAAATAACGGTATAGGATTTCTTTATTCATATTCATGGGGTTCATTTGCTTTATTAACACATGGCAAATAGAGTTCCCTAGTATGAAAATGATTTTTTTTCTAAAAAAATAGTTATGCCAGTAGTTTATATAAGAAAGGTATAAAAATGAGATAATCCTTCAGAGCGGTTCTAAGAGTTTGTATGGCTTTTCCCATGTGATATTCAACTCCTTTGACTGTTAGTCCTGTTATTTCTGCGATTTCTTTATAAGACTTGTTTTCTTCACGGCTGAGAGTGAAAATACGCGCTGTGATTGGAGGAAGTTCAGCTAGTACTTCTTTTACAATCTGGCGGATTTCGTCGGTAAATAGGCTTTCTGGATTACATGCTTCCAGTGTGGCAATTCGGTTTGAGATTTCCCATTTTGAGTGGGAAGAGAGATATTCGGAAGCTTCGTCCATGTATTGTAGATGCCGCAGGTAGTTTAGTGCTTTATTCTTCACAATCGTGAGTACGTAAGCTGGCAGGTTGGTGTCGACGGGCAAATCGTGTCTGTTCTCCCAATATTTCATCATGGCTTCCATAACAATGTCTTCTGCTATGGATGCGTCATGGGTATACGACTGAGCAAAGCGGATAAATTGCAGCCGATTTTCCGAGAAAAACTGGATAAATGGATTTAGTTCGTTCATGCTATCATGTTTCTTTTTGCTATTATCGTCGACAAACATAGCAAAAATATGCAGATTGGCAATCGGGGCAGGCGAAAAATGTGGTTACAGGCTGTATGATGTACACGCTTTGAGGAATCTTGTAACAAGTTTGTCATGAAAATATAAAGTAGTACGTTACGGCGCTAATGTGCCACTTTAGGATCGTAATGTTGGTAGTTAGCGTCGTAATGTAGATGACGAGAGAAAATGTGTATCGTGGCGGTGAAAGAAAGCGCATCGTTACCGTGAAAGGAAGTACTGTGTCAGACCGTAACGAACAGCTTCCTAGGATTGCGATAAATCGGAGTATTAGAAACTGCTTTCACGCTTTCACGCCTTCACCGGATTTTTTCGAGGAATATATTCTGTTTAACAGCATCCGACGGCAAGATACTGCTTTCAACGTATTTCCCTTTCACTCATTACTTTACAGTGAATTCATGCTGGGTCTGTCGGACAACAGATGGGGTGAAGCATCGGTTTGTGTGAAAGCGTACGCTTGTTCTTGTCAGGTGTATCCAATAAAATGGGATGCAGCGCTTGCGGGACATGCCGGAAAAGAAAAAGCCCCAAGAGGAAATCTCTTGAGGCTTTTGTCGGTTGGTTGTTGGACTACCAGGATTCGAACCTGGACAAACAGAACCAAAACCTGTTGTGCTACCATTACACCATAGTCCAAACTTTAGGTGCTTTCTGTTAAAAAGCGGTGCAAAGATAGGGGTTTCGGTGATAGCTTCCAAATATTCGGCTGTTTTTTTCAGAGGATTTGTTGATTTTGTCCTATCTTTGTGTTAGAAAATATATCTTATCAATACATTTTTTATGAAAAGACTGACATGCTCTATGCTGTTGGGCCTCACTGTTGCAGCTTCGGCTTTGGCCGGAACTCCGCTTTGGATGCGTGACGTACGCATCTCGCCCGACGGTACTCAGATCGCCTTTTGCTATAAGGGCGACCTCTACAAAGTGAATGCACAGGGAGGCGAAGCCGTAAGGCTCACCTCGCAGGTCTCTTACGAATCGTCGCCCGTGTGGTCGCCCGACGGCCGTCAGATAGCCTTCGCCAGCGACCGTGAAGGCAATATGGACGTCTATGTGATGTCCGCCGATGGCGGAAGCGCGCGACGCCTCACCTATAACTCGGCCTCCGAAGTGCCCACGGCCTTCTCGCCTGATGGTCAGAAGGTCTATTTCAACGCTGCCTTGCAAGATCCCGCTTCGAGCGCTCTTTTCCCTACCTCGGCCATGACGGAGCTTTATGCCGTGCCTGTTGCAGGCGGACGGACGGAGCAGGTACTGGCCACACCTGCTGAAATGGTTTGTTTTCTGAACGACGGCCAAGGTTCCTTCCTCTACCAGGATCGCAAGGGTTTCGAAGACGAATGGCGCAAGCACCATACGTCGTCCGTCACGCGCGATATCTGGCGCTATGACGCCACCACGGGCCGCCACACTAACCTGACCAACCGTGCTGGTGAGGACCGTAATCCAATCTTGTCGGACAACGGCACGGAAATTTATTTCCTGAGTGAACGCGACGGAGGTTCGTTCAACGTGTGGCGCATGGGACTGAACAATCCACAGGCCGTACTGCCTGTTACTACCTTTAAAACACACCCAGTGCGCTTCCTCTCACAAAGTAAGGGTACCCTTTGCTATACCTATGACGGTGAAATTTATACGCAGACCGTAGGCGGAAAGCCACAGAAAGTAAAAATTAGTCTGACGGAGGATGACGCTGACAATGTGGCTCGCCTCACTTTCTCGAGCGGAGCTACCTCGGCTACACCCTCAGCTGACGGCGAGCAAGTGGCCTTTATCGTCCGCGGCGATGTATTCGTTACTTCGGCCGACTATGCCACCACCAAGCAGATTACCCATACCGCGGCAGCCGAAGCCGACGTCTGCTTCGCTCCCGACGGACGCACCCTGGCCTATGCCAGCGAGCGCGGAGGCAACTGGCAGCTCTACCTGGCCAAGATAGCCCGCAAGGAAGACCCTAACTTTGCCAACGCTACACTGATAGACGAGGAGGTGCTGCTGCCCTCCACGACTGTAGAGCGCACTATGCCAACCTTCTCGCCCGACGGCAAGGAGCTGGCCTTCATTGAAGACCGCAACCGCCTGATGGTCCTCAATCTTGAGACGAAGAAGGTGCGCCAGATTACCGACGGCTCCACCTGGTACAGTACCGCAGGCGGCTTCACCTACTGCTGGTCGCCGGATGGCAAGTGGTTCGCCCTCGAGTTCATCGGCAATGGCCACGACCCCTATACCGACATTGGCTTGGTAAGCGCCGACGGCAAGGGACAGATCTTCAACCTGACGGGCAGCGGCTACTTCAGTTCTTCGCCCCGTTGGGTGATGGACGGCAACGCCCTCCTTTTCAGCACCGAACGCTACGGCATGCGCAGCCACGCTTCGTGGGGTTCGCTGGAAGATGCTATGCTGGTATTCCTCAACCAGGATGCCTACGACAAGTATCGCCTGAGCAAGGAGGACTATGAACTTCAAAAGCAGGAAAAGGCCGAAGTCGACAAGGACAAGAAAGACAAGGACGATGATAAAGATAAGAAAGACGGCGATAAGAAGGACGAAGTGAAGCTCATTGAGGTAGAACTGGACGGCATCGAGGACCGCATCGTGCGCCTTACGCCCAACTCCTCACGCCTGGGTGACGCGATTCTCTCGGACGACGGCGAAAGCCTCTACTATATGTCGGCCTTCGAAGGGGGCTTTGATCTCTGGAAGATGGACCTGCGCAAGCATGACACCAAGCTGCTGAAGAAGATGGACGCTGGATGGGCCTCGCTCACGCTGGACAAGAAAGGCGATAACCTCTTTATCCTAAGTGGACGCAGCATGCAAAAGATGAATACCAAGAGCGACAAGCTGGAATCCATCACCTACCGTGCTGAAATGAAGATGGACCTGGCCGAAGAGCGTGCCTATATGTTTGACCATGTCTATAAACAGGAAAAGAAGCGTTTCTACAACCTGAACATGCACGGCGTGGACTGGGACAAGATGTCGGCCGCCTACCGTAAGTTCCTACCCCACATCAACAACAACTACGACTTCGCCGAACTGCTGAGCGAATGGCTGGGTGAATTGAATGTGTCGCACACGGGCGGACGCTACTATCCCTCGCTGGCCACCGACGCCACCGCCAGTCTGGGTCTGCTCTACAGCTGGACCGACCGTGGAAAGGGGCTACTGATAGACGAAGTGGTGGAAAAAGGGCCCTTTGATACGGCCAAGTCTAAGGTAAAGGCCGGCGACCGCATCGAGAAGATCGACGGGCAGACGCTGGACGACAAGACCGACATCAGCCAGCTGCTCAACGGCAAAGCAGGCCGCAAGACACTCGTCTCCTTCTACAGTCCTGCCTCGGGCGAACGCTGGGACGAAGTGGTGAAACCCATCAGCAGTGGTGCACTGAACGGCCTGCTCTATCAGCGTTGGGTGAAGCAGCGTGCTGCCGATGTAGAGCGCTGGTCGGGCGGACGCCTGGGCTACGTACACATCCAGTCAATGGACGACGGTAGCTTCCGCACCATCTATTCGGACATCCTGGGCAAGTATAACAAGTGCGACGGCATCGTCATCGATACTCGCTTCAACGGCGGCGGACGCCTGCACGAAGACATCGAGGTGCTGTTCAGCGGAGAGAAATACTTCACACAGGTAGTGCGCGGACGCGAAGCCTGCGATATGCCTAGTCGTCGCTGGAACAAACCCAGCATTATGCTGCAATGCGAGGCCAACTACTCTAATGCCCACGGTACACCTTGGGTATACAGTCATCAGAAGCTGGGTAAGCTGGTGGGTGCACCTGTACCCGGTACCATGACCAGCGTGTCGTGGGAAACGTTGCAGGACCGCTCGCTGATATTCGGTATTCCTGTAGTTGGTTATCGTTTGCCCGATGGCTCTTACTTGGAGAATTCCCAATTGGAGCCTGATATCTTGATACTCAATAGTCCTGAGACCATCGTCAAAGGTGAGGATACACAGTTAAAAGTTGCTGTAGATGAATTATTGAAGGAGATTGGAAAATGAATTATTAGTCCAGTGAAGATTTCTTAGAAATAGAAAGAGCCATATCGAACTCAGTTAGAGTAAAGATATGGCTCTTTTTTTATCCTTTTAATATGATTTCTCACGTCGTTTTTTTGTGTGTGGTTTTGCCACGACGTGTTTTAGGTTTATTGGGGTCACTTTGGATTTTAATTAGATCCATACAAGCTTGTAGGTTAAGATCTTCGGGCGTAATGCCTTCAGGAATTTTATAGTTACTTCCCTTATATGAAATGTAAGGGCCATAGCGACCATTCATAATTTCAAGCTCAGGATCCTCGTCAAACTTCTTGATGTGGCGTTTGGCTTCTGCTTCTTGTTTCTCTTTGATGAGAGCTACAGCTTCATCCAGTGTGACGGTCAATGGGTCGATACCTTGGGGTAGGGAAGCGAACATGCTCTTCCACTGGGCGTAGGGACCATAGCGGCCACTACTTACTTTGATTTCAGCTCCTTCGTATTCGCCAAGTGTGCGAGGTAAACGGAATAGCTTTAATGCTTCGTCCAGTGTGATGGTCTCGATGGACATTCCTTTCTCTAGGCGGGAGAAACGTGGCTTCTCACCATCATCAGCACTACCTATTTGTACTACGGGTCCGAAACGACCTATTTTTACCGATACAGGTTTACCGCTTGCAGGATCTGTACCCAACAAACGTTCGCCTGCTTTATGCTCGTTTTTGGTAGCAAGTGTTTTCTCTACTGAAGGGTGGAATTTACGATAAAAGCGGTCGAGTACGGTAGTCCATTTTGTTTCACCTTCAGCAATTTCGTCGAACTGCTTTTCGACTGTGGCTGTGAAGTTATAGTCAAGAATATCGGGGAAATACTCAGTGAGGAAATCGTTTACTACCATGCCGATATCGGTGGGGAGCAATTTGGATTTCTCGGCACCAGTCAGCTCTGTGCGAGTATCTTCGGTTATGTTCTTTCCTTTTTCCAGGGTCAGTACTTCGTATTTACGTTCTTTACCTGGCTTTTCACCTTTCACTACGTATTCTCGTTGCTGGATAGTAGAAATTGTTGGAGCGTAGGTGGACGGGCGTCCGATGCCCAGTTCCTCTAGTTTGCGTACCAGACTAGCTTCGGTGTAGCGTGGAGGTTGGAGGGTAAAACGTTCGGTAGCGGTTACACTGCTATAGTCCAGTGTCTGCCCTTGCGTGAGCGGAGGAAGCAGCCCTGCTACATCGTCGCCTTCAGCTTCATCATCATGTGATTCGCGGTATACGCGTAGAAAACCATCAAATTTGACAACTTCTCCTACTGCGGTAAATTCTTCATTGGTATTGCTGAGGCCGATAGTGACGGTAGTCTTTTCCAATTCGGCGTCAGCCATTTGTGAAGCCAGTGTACGTTTCCATATCAGGTCGTAAAGACGGCGTTCCTGAGCGGTAGCCTCTATTTTGACATTCTCCATGTAGGTGGGGCGGATGGCTTCGTGAGCTTCCTGTGCACCTTTGGTTTTAGTTGTGAAGTGGCGTGAGTGCAGGTATCGTTCACCCATCTTGGCAATGATGGTTTCGCGAGCGGCGTTGATAGCTAGCTCAGAAAGGTTTACCGAGTCGGTACGCATGTAGGTAATGTGTCCCGATTCGTAAAGGCTTTGCGCTACCATCATAGTCTGTGCTACGGAGAAACCCAGTTTGCGAGCTGCTTCCTGTTGAAGGGTCGAAGTAGTGAAGGGGGCAGCAGGACTTTTTTTCAGTGGACGTGTAGCAATGTCTTGAATAGTGAAAGTAGCATCTTTGCACTTTTCAAGGAAATGACGTGCCTCTTCTTTGGTTTTGAAGCGGTGTTCCAATTCTGCCTTCATGTCTACCAGCTTACCGTTAGCATCGGGCACGGGGAAGATTGCTGTTACGCGGTAGGCTGCTTCGCTATGGAAAGCCTGAATTTCACGTTCGCGTTCAGCGATGAGACGTACGGCTACCGACTGTACGCGTCCGGCTGAAAGAGCAGGTTTTACTTTACGCCACAATACAGGCGAAAGTTCAAAACCTACGATACGGTCCAATATGCGTCGTGCTTGTTGGGCGTCCACCAGATTCAAGTCTATCTGTCGTGGATTCTCAATAGCACGCAAGATTGCGTTTTTGGTGATTTCGTGGAAGACAATGCGCCGTGTATTTTCTGGTTTCAGGTTTAGCACTTCATACAAATGCCAGGCAATAGCTTCTCCTTCACGGTCCTCATCGGAAGCCAACCATACCGTTTCGGCATTGGAAGCTTCTTCTTTTAGTTGCGCTACAAGTTTCTTTTTGTCCGCTGGTATTTCGTATTGCGGTTCGAAATGGTTGTTTACGTCTATACTGAAATCTTTCTTCCGTAAGTCACGGATATGCCCGTAGCTGGACAAGACTTCAAAGTCCTTTCCCAAGAATTTTCCGATGGTCTTGGCCTTGGCAGGTGACTCAACAATGACTAAATTCTTCTGCATAAAATCTTACTTTGTAGCGGACATATCCCGCTGATTTTGTCCGCAAAAGTAGGAAAAAACAAATTTCCCACCTTAATAATATAAAGAAAAAAACTAAAAACGGAAACTTACGCCTCCCAAGAAGTTAATACCTTGGGCTGGACATCCTTCATAATATTGGTAGTCCTTGTTCAACAAATTGTTGAGTCGGGCGTAAATAACTATGTTTTCAAAAACTTCGTAGTTGGCGGATAAGTAGAGATTGCTGACAGCATCTGCGCGTTCACCTTCCACTTTGCTACGTTCGATATGCTGATAGCCTAACGATAAACGGAGTGCCGAAAGTGGAGATACATCGATTCTTACATTGGCTTCCAAAGCTGGTTTGAAACCAAGAATGATGCTTTCGGTATAAGTGGCGTTTTCATTGCTAGGTGTATTCCAGTTGCGGTAGACAGCCGATGCGTTGAACCCAAACAATTGCTTGTAGCTGTAGGTAATCTCACCGCCTGCATAGACGTTGCGTGCATCAGCCTGTCCAAGGAGCAGACGTGTTTGTGGAGAAGAACCGCCTGTTATAAAATCGGGTACGAGGAAAAGGTCATCTTTTAAGTCCTGATAGCCGGCATACAGATGGAACCACAAATCATTCATGGGGCTGGCTTTGAAGCCGATGGCTGTGTTCAGCTGCTCATAGGTGGCATCAAGCTGGTTTTGTAATAGTCCGTAAGGATTGTAGCTTTCCAGTTGGCGGAAGTCGTTCTGCCGCTTGCCTCCTGTACCTTGTACGTAAAGCAGGTAGCTGTCCGAGAAATTATATTGTATCTGTACATCAGGGGCTACGCGGACTTCTTTGCCGAAACCGATTGCAAAGTCAACGTGTGCACCAAGTTTCAGTTTCCAATCGTCATTTTGGAATTGGTAGCTGGGATTCAGTCCGATGGAAGTGCAATTCTCGAAATTGGCTTTTTGGTAGAATGCGTTATCCATGTTGAATGCGATATGGATAAGTTGTTCGTCCGAGATATTTCCCGACACTTCGGCTTTGGTGCGTATCATGCTTTCTCCTGTATTTTCAGCAGCAGGGTCATATTGGCGCTGGTAAAGGAGAAGATTGGTTTCAACGGCATAGTCCAACGGAAGATCCTTGTTGCGGTTCTTGAAGCCGAGGTGTACGTCACCAGAGGTAAACTTTTGTTTATTGGCATCCCATTCAGGCATGAAATTGAAGTTACTTAGACCGAAATGACCGCCTAGATTCAAGTCCAGTGAGCGGAAATGATGCTGGTAGTCTATGCCTGCACGGGTGCGATAATAACGTGATTTCCATTTCTCTACGTTTTCGCCCATATCCAGTTTGCCGTTCATGCCGTTCATATCGAGGTGCAGATTCAGCCGATCGTTGTCTGAAAGGGTGAACAGGTAGTTGGCCAGCAGGTCGAGATTATTATAATTGCCGTATCCCAGACGTGCATATCCTCCCTTGGCTTTAGCCAAAGTCTCAATGCCGGTATAGGGTTGCATGGTCGTTGCGGGGATTTGTGTAGCAGGCATCAGTGTCTCGTTGTATTCCACTGCTTTCTTGGTCACAACTGGTACTTCTATCTGTGGGAGAACATTGATTTTCGAAGCATCCATGATGTCTGGATTGTATTCCTGCTCTACCACCACAGTGCGCACCAGCGTAGTGTCCTGCGTTTGCTCCTGTGCTTGCAAGGTCAGAGGTAGTCCTATCAGGGCTGCTCCTCCGAGTATATATCGCATATTTTTCATATTCGTTTGTTATTTATGAGGAAAATCTTGTTATTCTTTCAGTTTAGCCAGTCTTTCTTCGATCATGCCGGCAATGTCATCATCGGCCTGGTAATTCTGTTGCAGGCTGAGGAGGTATTGGCGTGCATCGAGCTTCTTGTCCATGGCTACATATACGTCGGACAGGAGGATAAAGCTGCGTGCCAGCCAGTAGGCATGCGGAGTGCTTTGTTCAATGAAATCGAGCACTTCCTTTTCGGCTGCTGTGTAATCGCCGTTGTCATACAGTTGTTGGGCAAGCAGATATTTGGCTTCGGCACCATAGAGTGTACGTGTGTCTTTTGCCAGTATCTGCAGGTCTGCGGTTGCCTTTTGCTGTGCCTTTTGGTTGAGGTAGGCCTTGGCACGATAGTACAGAGCTTCGTTTTGCAGTTCAGGTGTCAGTTTGGTCTCGGACAGTAGAGCAGTGGCTGCATTGATGGTTTCTACATCGTCTTTCAGGAGCACACCACAACGCAGTACGCCTGTAGCCCCCAACTGTCTGTGCTCAGTGGTAGTAGCGCGAGCCTGTAGTTGTTTGTAGTCGGCCAACGCCAGGTCGTATTGCTGGCGGTTGAAGAGGATTTCTGCATGCATGGGCAAGGCTTCTTCAGCATAAGGGCTGTTGGGGAATTCGAGCAATTTGCCTGCATGTAACAATACGGCTTCGTCGTCTTTCTGTTCTTTGCCGATGAGGCAGAGGTAATAGTGGGCATTCAGACGGAAGGCACCTTCTGGATAGCTCTGGATGTAGCGTTCGAAGCTTGTCTTGGCGGGTGAGATTTCCCCTTTCATGTATACTTTCTCGGCGGCAATGTAGGTCAGTGAGTCTTGTTCGCTGGCTTCGAAACGTATTTGTCCTGGCATCTGTGCCGCCAGGGCAGCATATTCGTCCACGCGGTTGGCATCCACGTAGATAGATTTCAGGTCGCGCATGGCCAGGCGGGCTTCTTCGCTGCCGGGATATTGCGTGATGACGTGCTTGTAGGCTTCGATAGCACGGTTGTAGTCTTCATTCTGATAGTAGAGAAGGCCTATTTCAGCGGCAGACTTGCGGGCTATAGGACTTTCGGGATATTTGGATAATAGCTCGCGGAAGGTTGCGATGGCTTGGGTGCTTTGATTGTTTTGTACATACGAACGTCCCTTTTCATATAGACCGTTGATGGCATAGGGCGAATTGGGATATTTTTGTGCCAGTCGGTCGAGCAGCGTTATCTTACCGTTGTAGTCCTTTTGCAGACCGGCTACCAAGGCCAATTGGTAGTAAGAATAGTCGCCCGAGGCTGTTCCCATATTCTCTGCACGGGTGTAGTAACGGGTGGCTTCATCGAAGCGGCGTGCGTGGAGGCAGCAATCGCCCAAGCGGTTATAGGCGTCGGCCAAGGCTGCCGGATTCTGTCCTTTCTCCAGTTGGGTATAGCGATTGAAATAGCTTTCGGCACCCGTGTAGTTCTTGCGATGGAAAGCGATGTATCCTAAGTTGTAGTGAGCCAGCGCATACATCTCATTGCTCGTGTCGGGGTTGTAGTTCAGATAGCGGTTAAAGTCGTCGGCTGCCTGTTGTAGTTGTCCCAGGCGATAATAGGATTCTCCACGCCAGTAGGCTGCTTTGCCTTGTTCTCTTTGGCCTTGCTGGCCGAAAAGGGCCGCATACTGGAAGGACTGTCCAAAATAATCGATTGCTTTCTGGAAGTCGGCGTTGGTAAAGGCTTGTGTACCCAATTGGAACAGGATGCGCACTTTGGCTTTCTGTATGGCTGAATTAGGTGACTTGATGCGGTTGATGGATTTCAGGGCTGCTTCGTAGCTGCGTGTCTCCATATATACTTCCACCAGATAATCGCTCACCTTGTCAGCATAGGCCGATTGTGGAAAATCATTCAGGAATTTCTCGAAGACAGTGACCGATTCGCCGAAGGCAGAATAAGACGTTTCGTGGATGCAAAGGGCATAATTGTAAGATGCCTGTTCTTTTATGGCTCTGTTGGCGTCCGAAGCGGCTGCTTGCTCGAATGCCATGCGGGCTTTATTCTTTTCAGCCAATTTGAGGTAGGCCAAGCCCATGTGTAGGTAGGCGTTCTGGCTCAGCGCATCTTTTTCCTGCGTGACGCTGGACAACAATACGGGCACCTGACTATAGACACCGCAGTGATAGCTGGCCAAACCATACATGTACCGGGCGTCGCGGCGGGTGGCGGCACCATTCTGTTCGAATGCCTGCATGGCTTCATGGTATTTTCCCATGTGGTAGCAGGCCGATCCGATGATGCGATACATCTCTGCCGTATTCTCGTTGCCTGGGTAGGCGGAAAGATAGTTTTGCGCTACAATTTCCGCTTTGTCGTATTGCTTCTTTATCAGATAGATTTCTGCGATATAGTAAGGAATCAGCGCTTGGTATTTGTCATTGTTCTGTAAGGCGAGAAAGCCGTTCAGAGCCTCGTCGTAGCGTTGCTGGGTGTAGCGGATGTAAGACAGATAGTATGTACAGTCTGTCTCATAGCGTGGGCTGGTGTTCTTCAGCGTTTCGAACCAGATAGCTGCTTCTTTCACTTTGCCTGTTTCCAGGTAGCACATGGCCCTGCGGTATGTCATGTCGTCGCGTTCATTGTCTGCCAGCAGGGATAGATCGGAAGCGTTGAACAAGGCCAATGCATTGTCATAGTCTTGTGCGAAGAAATAGTTGGAAGCCATCAGCGCGTAGATACGGTTGGCATGAGGTGTATCGGGATGATTGTCCAGGAAGTTCTGTAGGAATTCATTGCTGCGTCCGTCTCTCATTTCATAGGCGGAGCAGGCCAACATGTATTCGGCTTCCAGTACTTCACCTGTATGTGACGGCTGAGAGCCTTCGGCTTCAGCTTTCTGTAAGAAAGCCCGTAGTGGGGCTATGGCAGCTGAATAGGCTTTTTCTTGGAACAAAGTCTTTCCTTCCTGATAATACTGTTGCAGGGGAGCAGCTTTTTCGTTGTTCTGTGCCGCTACAACTAGCGGAGCACAATACAGTGCCGCACAGAGTATACGTGAGAATTTATGCTTCATGTTCTTTATGGTGTAATAAGTATATTTACAAAAGTACGTTTTTTGACTGGCATTTGTTTGCCCTGTTGATATTTTTTAGGATATCACACAGATTCTTTCAGGAATTTCTTCAATCCTTCTCTGATGGAGGCAAGTCCGAATTCCTCTGGTTGTAATTTCTCAAAGGGAACAAAGAAGGTATCTGCCGCATCGTCCATAGCCTGAAAATGGAGTGTGTCTTCTACCTGACAGCGGAAAAACATGTCGAGCGTATGGACTGTGAAGCCTGAGTAAAGATACAGGTTGGGCAGGGAGAACAGATATTGTGCTTGTGTAACAGTCATGCCGGTTTCTTCCAGAACTTCGCGTGCTACACCTTCTTCGGCCGTTTCATACATGTCGACAAAGCCTCCGGGCAAGTCGAGTGTTCCCTTGGCAGGGTCCTTGGCACGTCGGCATACGAGCAGCTCGTGTCGTTCATTGACGATAAAGGCCACGGTGGCCGAGGACGGGTTGAAGTAATAGACAAAGCCGCAATCGGGACATTGTTTGGATTTTCCGTTATGTATCCCGAAACGGGGAGAACCGCATTTGGGACAATAGGCGAATTGCGAGAGAGGATGCTCAGTCATGCTCATCAAAGTATTTGGAATGTTGGTATATGCCTGCAAAGGTAAGCAATTAGTAAAATCTTGGGATATATTCTTTGGTAAATGTGCAGGAAACCGCTATTTTTGGTTGAATTTAAGAACTGGGATATGGATAAATTGGAATGGCTGACAGGGGAAGTCTGTCGGATAGCCCGGGAAGCCGGACATTTCTTGAAGGAAGAGCGGAAGAATTTTCGTCGGGAAGCGGTGGAGCAGAAGAATGCTCATGACTATGTGTCGTATGTCGACAAGGAGTCTGAACGACGGGTGGTGTCGGCATTGCGTGCCTTGTTGCCCGAAGCGGGTTTTATTACAGAGGAAGGCTCGGCTGACTATCACGAAGAGCCTTGCTGCTGGGTTGTCGATCCGTTGGACGGCACGACGAACTATATTCACGACGTGGCACCTTATTGTGTGAGTATTGCCTTGAGGAATCGAGACGAGCTGTTGTTGGGCGTGGTCTATGAGCCTGTGCGCGACGAATGTTTCTATGCCTGGAAGGGTGGGGGAGCTTACTTGAACGGAGACCGGATGCAAGTATCCGATGTTGCTTCTTTAGACGATGCCTATGTCGTGGTGGAACTTCCCTATAATGCCCGTCAATATGCCCCTACAGCGCAACATCTGATACAACGGCTTTACGGGAAAGTAGCCGCTATCCGTATGAACGGGTCGGCCGCTTTGGCACTCTGTTATGTAGCGGCAGGGAGATATGACGCTTGGCTGGAGGCTTTTATTGGAAAGTGGGACTTTTCGGCTGCCGCATTGATGATACAGGAAGCCGGAGGGCGGGTGACTGATTTTAAAGGGGCTGTTTCGTTCTTGGAAGGACACCATATCGTAGCTACCAATGGTGCCTTGCACGATACCTTCTTGGAAGTTGTGCAGGAATCTCTTCCCGAAGGTCTTTAATGGAAGGAAAGGCAAAAGTGTGCAGTTGGAGATTCTGGTTACAGGGGTTGGCACACCTGTTTTTCCCGCGTCGATGCGTTGTATGTGGGAACTGTTTGCACGAAGGCGAAGAGGTGATTTGCCTGCGTTGTAATATTGACATGCCCCGCACAAACTGGCACCTGGAACGGGATAATCCCGTGGAGAAACTGTTTTGGGGAAAGATTCCGTTGGAGCGTGCCACCTCTTATTTTCTCTATCACAAGGGAAGCAATTTCCGCCATATTCTCCATCTGCTGAAATATGAAGGAAGGTCAGATATTGGCCGGACGATGGGGCGTTTTATAGCGGAGGAAATTGCTAAAAGCGGTTTTTTCGACGGGATAGATGCCATTGTGCCGGTTCCTTTGCATCCTCGTAAACTGCGGGCGAGAGGTTATAATCAAAGCGAATGCCTGGCTTCCGGTATTGCGGATGTGACGGGAATCGAACTGGATGTACAGGCAGTAAAAAGATGTGTACACAGCCAGACACAGACACGCAAATCGGCTTACGAGCGTTGGGAAAATGTGGCAGGAATTTTTCGGGTAGACCATCCCGAACGCTATGCAGGCAAGCATATTTTGCTGGTGGACGATGTGCTGACTACCGGTTCTACGGTGACAGCCTGTGCCGATGCTTTTGCTGGTGTTGAGGACTTGCGCATCAGCGTGCTGACGCTGGCGAAAGCTGCGATTTGAAGCTGCACTCCAGTTTCTTCCGTTACCGTATTTTCTTGTGTCCTGATACTATATATCCTGAGGGTCTCATACAGTGCTTCCTCACCTCCTCATAAAGCACTGTATGAGAGGGTGAGGAAGCACTGTGTCAGGACCTCAGAAAGCACTGTGTTACGACGGCATCATTCACCGCCTCCACCACCGGCAGCGCCGCTGCCGCCACCCGACTTCACGTCGTCGTTCGTGATGGTACGTGCGGCTTTCTTTACGCTGGCTTTCAGTTCACCGATGCGGTAGCTGATACTAAGTCCGAAGCGCATTTGTGGGTACTTGTTCCAGCTGTCCTGGATGAATCCCTGTCCTTCGATGTGCGACTTAAACTTATTGTATTTCTGGAAGAAGTTGCTTGCAAAAGCTGACAGTGACAGGCGTCGGTTCATGAACGACTTGTTCAGATTCAGGCTGTAGCTGAAGAAGCTGCTGCCTTTACCCTGCAGCATGATCCACGGTGTTTGGCCAAAGATGTTCATACTCAGACGCCAGTCGTGTTTGAAAGTCTGCTGTGCACCACCATAGGCGAAGAGGTTCCAGCCGTCGTTTTCCAGTCCGTTGGCGCCTTTCAGGCTGGTATAACCGCCGAACAGGTTGGCGTAGACGCGGGTGTCTTTCGTAGCGTTCCAGTTGACATAGGCACTCAGGTTGAGGTTACGGCTCTTGCCGATGTTCTGATAGGTCGTGTAGAGTACGTCCTTGCCTGTTTTTTTGTCTTCGGAGAGATCGGGAATATCATCTTCGGATACAAGACTGGTAACAGACTGGATGCTGTTGTTCGTAAACGAATAGCGGGCAGATACGTTGATGTTGAACTTCGGCGTAAAGTTGCTGTAACTTAGGTCAAAAGCATGGCTTTTTTCACTGTCCAGTTCCGGATTACCCTGGCTGAGGCTGGACGGGTTACTATCGTTCAGATAAGGATTCAGATACCAGATGCCGGGACGATAGATGCGCATGTTATAGCCCAAACGTAGGTTGGACAGGTCGGTCAGTTTCCAGCCCAGCGAAGCGGAGGGTACTACGTCATCATAGTTCTTGCGGAAGTCGTCACCTCGGCCCAATAGGTATTTTACGTCTTCGATGGTGTGTTCGTATCGAACGCCCAGACGTCCGGACAGTTTCTTCCATTTCAGACCGTAACCCAGATAAGCCGCGATGATATCGTTCTGATGGCGGTAGTGTGTGCTGTATTCTTCGTCGAACACATAGTCCGAGTTGTCGGCTGCTGTCCGCAAGTAACGGTCGTTGTCCGAAGAGTTGTTACGTAAGATATACTTTACACCCGATTCGATGGTATGCAGTTTGCCGATGGGGGTTGTGTAGTCTGCCTGGAACGTGTGTTCGGTTGTATTTTGGCTTCCGTCATTGTGTTGGTCTTCCAGACGGCGCAGATAGTCGGTCCAGTCATCATGGCCATAGGCGATGTCATATTCCGAATAGGAATCCGATGTCTGCGGACGGGTATTCACCTTATAAGACAATGTAAACATGCGTCCTTTTATGGTGGGGGAAAGACGTTGGTAATCGATTCCGCCATCGATAGAATACCAGGATGATTTGCTGTGACTTCCGATACCGTACTGATAAAGCAAGTGGTTGTCCAGTGGTGAATTACCCACATAATTGCTTCCGCCGTTACTGTTGTTTCCGCCGCCCCACAAACCGAATGAGGCAGAAATCAGGTTCAGTGAATCGATTTCATAGCTGGCTTCCATACTGCCCGACTGGAAGGAACCGTCGCCTTTGCTGCTGCCTTCATAGTCCAGGTTGGCAACCTCTGCACTGGTATCTGTAGCCCGTTGCGTTCCTCCTGAATAACTGCGTGGACTGTCGTTGTAATTGTAATTGTAGCGGGCGCTCACAGTAAACTTGCCTTTCTGTACCGTACCGAACAGACCACCGCCTGCACCGCGGTTGCTTACGTTACCGCTTAGTGTTACGGTATAACCTTCGAATCCACCGCCTTCGGTCACGATGTTCAGGATACCTCCCACACCTTCGGCATCATACTTCGGCCCCGGGTTGGTAATGACTTCAATATGTTTGATGGTATTGGCGGGCATACTTTTGAGTACTTCCGTCGGGTTGTTGCTCATCATGTTGTTGGGCTTTCCGTTTACGTAGACCTTGAATGAGCTACTACCATTTACCTTGATGTTATCTTCTCCGTCTACGGTTACGAGTGGTACCTTACGGAGCATTTCGAGCAAAGTATTGGTTTCCGAGTCAGGATCATCTTTTACATTGTATTCAATTTTGTCGATATCAGCTTTTACCAGCGGTTTCTGTGCTACGACTTCCACTTGTCCCAGTTCATTGGAGGCATCAGTGACATATAACGTACCAAAATCCACCATTTTTTGACCGGCTTTGACAGAGAAGTCCTTTACAATGGGATTGCGTCCTACTGAAGTGATAGTCATAATGAAACTTCCGGTTCCTTTTACATTCTCCTGAAACCGTCCTTTCATGTCAGAAACCATCATTTTTACCGGCTTATTGGGTGCCGATTTACGTGCCACACGGATAGTAGCATAAGGTTCTCCTTCCTGCGTCAACGAGTCGAGCAGAATTCCTTTCAGCTGAAAAGAAGAGACAGCTGAGTTTTGTGCTGCTGCCAGCCCGGATATAAAAAGTATCCACAGCAGCACGGTAGCTTTTAAGTTCATGCGTTTTTTTCTAATTTATTTGACTATTCTTGTTATCGTCTTATTAGACGTTGCATGTGCTCCTAAATCACATGCTGACAACAAAAATAGCTGCTTTTATCGCAATTACGATATCTTCGGAGTTAAAAAAGGTCAATAGTGGATGACTTCACCGTTTCCGTTATCTGTGGTGGCTGTTGGTTACACCAGATAGAAGAACAGGAGTAGGAACAGATTTATGGTAATTACAGTCCCGAATCCTCGTAAGATCCAGGGGCGGAGAGCACTTTTTCGTCCGGCGAAAGCCCAACCGTAACACATATTTACGATGATATTACTGATGATGGCTTGCATGCTGCAAGCTGTGATAACGATGGTGGCAACTCCACCTGTACCTTGCAGTAAGTTGAGGATAAAAGGGGTAATGTCACTGAATCCGGAGATGAAAGAAAGTAGGTTCAATCCTTCCGTTCCGGCATAAATCAAGGTATAATGAGTGGCTATTGTGAATACGACGAATAATACTGCGAAGATTAGTGCAACTTTAAACTCCAGTGGATTGCTACTGTCTTCTTCTTCTACTTTACCCATTACAGAAGCTGGCAATTTGGAGTGTATATACCAGGCTACACCAGCTGTGACCAGTGCCATAATCAGTAGATAAGGGTAGATACAGGCTAATGTTTCACGGCTGAAGATACCGATCAGTATCAGGAAGCGCAAAAACATCATACTCACAGCCATTAACATGGAAGCTACATATTCAGGAGCCTCTTCTGCGGTAGCCGTACGGCTTTTACGTGCCAGTACGGAAATGGTGGCCGTACTGCTGTATAGTCCGCCTATGATACCGGAAACCAGCAAGCCTGACTGATGGAACACATACCGTCGCAGCAGATAAGAAAGGTAGGAGATGCCCGAAACGACAACTGTTGCCAGCCAGATGCTGTAAGGTGCCAGGTCGATACCTGGTATCAGGTTTTCTTTGGGGAGCATGGGGAGGATGATACCACTGATGGCTAGAAATTTGGCCAAAGTAGTCATTTCATCGTTTTTCATGCGTTGGGCCAGTTCGGTGAAAGTATGCTTTAGTTCGGTGAACAGCAATACTGTTACGACTACCATTACATAAAACCAGGAAGGTTGGGTTGCTACGATAGGAGCCAGGCAGTAGGTAATCAAGGCTATGACAATAGTTGTCACGCCAAACACATGGTAACGTGTCTGTTTGACATAATAGTTTAGAGCCAATAGTAACCCTAATATTGCACCTCCTCCCATGAACAGCCGATAGTCTGTAGGATCAAGAATGTAGAGCAGGTAGCCCAGAATACCGATGAAGGTGAACGTACGGTCGGTTCCGAAAAGTGTAGTCTCACCCTCACGCTTCAGGCTGATTCTTCGTTGTGAAAGCCCGATGAGCAAGGAAAAAAGGGTTACCAAGACGAAAGTAACCAATTCCTCAGGCAAGTATTGATACAATTTTTCCATAAACGGCCCTCTGTCCCTGCGGTATTCTTGTCAGGGGAATTATAAATATATAATGTATGCAGGCCCTTTCCGCCACTACCACTGTGTATAGGGGTGTTTCATCAGTTGTGAATTATAGTAACGTATATCACCGGTCACCTCTTGTCCGATAAAATCCGGCTTTTCAAAAGTTTCATCTTCTGAGGCCAGTTCTACTTCTGCAATAACCAGTCCTTCGTTGTCACCGTAGAACTCGTCCACTTCAAAGACATGTTTTCCGGTCTGTACCAGGTAGCGCGTCTTGTCTATGATTCCCGGTTCACAGAGCTTCATCAGTTCCTGTGCCTCATCGAGAGGTATTTCTTTCTCCCATTCGTATCGGCTCATGCCTGTGGCATCCGATGCACCTTTGATGGTGAGATAACCTTTGGTTCCACGGATTCTGACACGTACAGTTCGCCCCCTTGTGCTACAGATATAACCCTGCACAATGCGGCTATGGGCATAGGCTTGCGATTTGTATTCTCCTTCAACCAGGAATTTGCGTTCTATTTCTTGTCCCATTTATGCCAGATAAGTGAAGGCAACAAACATCAGGATTGCTAAAATTACTGCTGCTACTCCCAGACCGATCATTACCTTTTTACCTTGTTGTTCTTCCTTGCGGGTGTGCATCACTTTCTTTTCTTTCTTTCCCATAATACTGTTTCATTTAAAGTTCAACGTTGAACAAAGTAAGAGAGAATTTGGGAAGAATGCAAGCGAAACGGGATATTTTTTCAAGAACTCATTTTCTTTGTTATTATGCCTCCAGTTCGTTTGCCGGCAAATATCTGTTTTCTATCTTACTTTTTTTGTTCGAACAGCCAGCTCATGAAGTCGGGGAGGTTGAAAGCAGGATTCCAGCTTTCATGCATACATCCGGGGAATTCTGTGTACTTCACGTCAACCCCTAGTTCCTTTAATGCCCGATAGGCGGCGCGCGAACCTTCTACAGGCACCACGTTATCAGCGTCGCCGTGGAAGATACGGAACTTTACTTGCTTCAGTGCCGGAGTGAAACGGGCAGGATTGACCGTACCGCAAATAGGAATGGCAGCGGCAAATAGGTCGGGGTGACGAATCGCCAAATCATACGTGCCCATGCCTCCCATTGAGAGTCCCATGATGTAGATGCGGCTTTTGTCTATTTCAGGCTTTGCCAACCAGGTATCGAGCAGTTCTTCTAGTGTGCGAAGCAGCGGAGACAGAGGTACATTCACAGGCATATCCGATGGTTGTAGCGAAGCTGGACGTCCGATATAAGCCCAATAGTCGTCTGGCGGACATTGAGGCATCAGAACGAAAGCGGGATATTGTTCGCGGTTCACGGGATTAAGCCACATTTGTGCTCCGTGTTTCAGTTGTTTTTCATTGTCTGTACCCCGTTCACCAGCTCCGTGCAGAAACAGAACCAGCGGATATTTTGCACCGGGCTCCAAAGTTTCCGGCTCCAGCAAACGATAGCGTAACGTGTCTCCACGATCGGAAACATAATCTTTACGTAAAAAGGCCTCTTGCGAGGAAGCGGCTGCCCATACCAACAACAGGCAGAGAAAGTTTACCATGCGTTTCATAGTCATAACCTGATTTTTTCCGTAAAAATAGAAATAATTCTCCGCATAACAAGAGTTTTCGAACAAAAGGAACTATCTTAGCCGAACTAAACTTTACCTGTGATAATCATGAAAACGTTCAATCGATTTATTACTCCCTGTCGGGTATGCCTTTGTTCGTCTGATGAACTTAATCGCTTGTACGAACAGAATATTGAGGGGCAATGGACAGGATGAACGATAAACGGTATTTAAAACTTGCTGAATTGTCGTCAAAATCCTATTTTTGTCTTTATAAATAGAATTCTTCAACTAATACCCTGAATATGAATCAATCATTTTTAACCACTTGGTACAGGTTTATCATAAAAAACTGTACGTCCCGTCAATTAAGTAATGTCTATATTAAAATGGGTGCTACACTGATTGTCCTTCTGACAGTTATTCTGCCCGCCGCGGCCCAGCAGCCGACGGATTATGTCAATCCCCTGATAGGAACCAACGGGATGGGGCATGTCTTTCCCGGGGCCTGTACTCCTTTCGGTTGGGTACAGCTCAGTCCCGATACAGACACCATCCCCCACAACGTAGACGGAGTGTATCAGAAGGGCACGTATGCTTATTGTGCCGGATACCGTTACCAGGACCCCACCATCGTGGGTTTCAGCCATACCCACCTCAGCGGAACAGGCCACTCGGACCTGGGCGACCTGCTGCTGATGCCGGCCACCGGCCCACTGAAGCTGAACCCCGGCCGTGCTGACCACCCCGACGAGGGCTACCGCTCGCGTTTCAGCCACGCCACCGAGAAAGCGGCGCCGGGCTACTACGAAGTCATGCTGGACGATTACGGCATCCGGGCGCAGCTCACCGCCACGCAACGGGTCGGCATCCATAAATATACGTTCCCCGAAGGAGAAAAGGGCCATTTGATTCTGGACCTGGTGCACGGCATCTACAACTACGACGGCAAAGTGTTGTGGAGTAACCTCCGCGTGGAGAACGACACCTTGCTGACCGGCTACCGCATCACCAACGGATGGGCACGCACCAACTACACGTACTTTGCCATCTCCTTCTCGCAACCCATCCGCGACTATGGCTACCAGGAAAAGGGGAAGACGCTGTATAATGGTTTCTGGAGACGCTTTGCCGTAAACAGGAACTTCCCCGAAATGGGCGGCCGCAAGGTGGTGGCCTACTTCAACTTCGACACCGACCGACAGTCGGAACTGGTGGTCAAGGTAGCCCTCTCGGCCACCAGTACGGTAGGAGCCCTCAAGAACCTGCAGGCCGAAGCTGCACAGAAGAGCTTCGGGCAGCTGGCCGCAGAAGCCGGAGAAGACTGGAACCGACACCTGAGCATCTTCGAGATAGAAGGCACACCCGATCAGAAAGCCATGTTCTATACCTCGCTCTACCACACAATGATCAATCCTTCGGTCTACATGGATGTGGACGGTTCCTACCGTGGTTTGGATCACAACATCCACCAGGCCCAGGGATTCACCAATTATACCATCTTCTCCCTGTGGGACACGTATCGGGCGGAACACCCGCTGCTGAACCTCATCCAGCCGGCCCGGAATGCCGATATGGTGACCTCCATGATCCGGCACGAGCAGCAGAGCGTACATGGCATGCTCCCCGTATGGAGTCTGATGGGGAACGAGAACTGGTGCATGAGCGGTTACCACGCCGTGTCCGTACTGGCAGACGCCATTGCCAAAGGTAACTATCCCCCTGCCGACGAAGCCCTGGCTGCCATGGTCAGCACCTCGACGGTACCCTACTACGAAGGGCTGGAAGCCTACATAAAGCTGGGCTACGTGCCCCTCGAGCAAAGTGCCACCGCAGCCTCCACGACACTGGAGTATGCCTACGACGACTGGACCATCTACCAGACGGCTCTGAAAGCCGGCAACGAGGAGGTAGCCCGCACTTATCGCGAGCGCGCCCTCAACTACCGCAACCTCTTCGACCCCAGCATCGGCTTTGCACGTCCCAAGCTGAAGGACGGCTCGTTCAAACCTGACTTCGATGTACTGCAGACCCACGGGGAAGGCTTCATCGAAGGCAATTCCTGGAACTTCTCCTTCCACGTACCCCACGACGTGGCGGGCCTCATCCCGCTGATGGGTGGCGAAAAGGCGTTCATCGACAAGCTGGACAAGCTGTTCACGATGCACCTGCCCAAGCAGTTCTACGAACAGAACGAGGACATCACGGAGGCATGCCTCGTAGGCGGATATGTGCATGGCAACGAACCCAGCCACCACATCCCCTACCTCTACGCATGGACTTCGCAACCGTGGAAGACCCAATACTGGCTGCGCGAAATCCTGAACAAGATGTACCGCAATGCGACCGACGGACTGGGAGGCAACGACGACTGCGGGCAGATGTCGGCCTGGTACATATTCTCCGTCATGGGCTTCTACCCCGTATGCCCCGGCACCGACCAATACGTACTGGGAGCCCCCTACCTGCCGTACCTGAAGTTGAAGTTGCCTAACGGGAAGACACTGGAAATCAAAGCACCCGGAGTGAGCGACAAGAAGCGCTACGTACGTTCGCTGAAAATCAACGGTACCGTTTATGACAAGATGTACATCACCCACGAAGGCCTGATGAAAGGCGGTGTCTTCGAGTTCAGCATGTCGTCCTCGCCCAACAAGCGCCGCGGAATCTCTGCCCAGGACAAACCTTATTCATTAACTCAATAATACCAATTCAGACCTATGAAGAATCTAATGTTTTTATTCGTATGCGTAGCCTGCCTGCTTACCAACGCGGCAGCCTGCACCACCAGTGACAATCCCCAGCCGGACCAGCCGGTCAGCGTATGGGACCGTTACAATGTAGGAAACGTCCTGTTCGAGGACAAGGCGCCCGAAACCGCCGGGTCGGATATCTACCGCCGCATCATTCCTCAGCCCGAAAGCTACATCAAGGAACAGGCCCGCACCGTGCTGGCCACCCTCTACACGTCTCCCAAAGACAGCATCCCCCGTGTCTACCAGATACACTATACGCTGGAAGACATTGAAGGCGTTTCGGCCAAGAGCGGCGGAAACGGTTACGTCAGCATCTTCTACAGCACCCGCCACATCGAACAGTCGTTCGGCCAGAACGACACGGCCAAGGTGCTGTTCGAGACCCGCGGCGTACTGCTCCACGAACTGACACACGCCTACCAGCTGGAGCCGCAGGGAGTGGGCAGCTACGGAGACAGCCCGACGTTCCACGCCTTTATCGAAGGTATGGCAGACGCTGTGCGGATAGCCAACGGAGGCTTCGAAGGTCCCGATGCACGGCCGAAAGGTGGCAGCTACATGGACGGATACCGTACGACCGGTTACTTCCTCGTTTGGCTGCGCGACCACAAAGACGCCGAATTCCTGCGCAAGTTCAACCGGAGCGCGCTGGAGGTCGTTCCCTGGTCGTTCGACGGAGCAGTGAAGCACATCCTGGGGCAAGACTGCAACATAGATCAGTTGTGGCGCGAATATCAGATAGCGGTAGGCGATATACAGCCTTAAAAAGAGATAAAAAAACAAGGAGGAGTGCAGACCGTTCATGAGATATGAATAGAATTCATTTTCGATAACTATACCATGAAGAAAAGACTTGTACAAGGTTTGTGCTTTGGAATCTCATTCCTTTTTTGACAGTCGGTTGTAAATCCTCAACATAGGTTGAGAATTATACTGAACTGTTGGAGTTTTTAGCTCTATTTTGTAATTTTGAACCCCTGATAAACCGAACGACATGAAAGAATGCAAACGATATCTGTTTAGTTTATTCTGTTTTTTCATTCTTTTGACGGTGGGAGGCAGTTGCTCCATCGGCGAAAGTGACTATGACGGAGGAACCGGAGCCACAACCTGGGAGCTATGCGATCATTTGTGGGAAGCCAACTACTCGCTGGAAGACGGAACGTTCGTCAACCATCAGATAATCTTTTATCCCGGTGGTATGGGCGACGAATCGTTGTTATATAACTATTATGGAGAGGTATGGGAAGAAACTTATAGCTTCTACTGGCGATGGGCCAACAATTTGCAGAATTCCATTGCCTTGAGCTATCCGGGAGGCGGAACCATCTACATGGACCACGTTTATATCAAACTTGATGTCTTCTCCTGCCTGTTAGACGGTACTTTTGTAACTTTCCGCGGACAATAATAGACTAAATACAGAAAAAACTATGAGACGAATTCAGAAACAACTCGGAATGCTTTTCGTATTTCTCTGTACTGTTATTCTGACAGGATGTAACGACGAAGAGAGTAATCCGCTTCGCTTTGACCATTCGGTTGACGAAGACAACACCGTAGATATATGTTTCCCTAGGAGTGAGGAGGACGGAAGCGCAGGAGCCGTTACCATCTTGGGCGGCGATGGCAACTACACCGCACAATGCGACAATGCCGCCGTGCTGAAAATAGACATGAAGTATTCTAACGCTTTCGTACTTTATCCGCAGGACTGGGGCGAGGCACATGTCACCGTGACCGACGGAACGGGTGCGTCCATTGTCCTGAAAGTGGTGGTCTTCCAAAGCAAACAGACGCTGGCCATCGACCGTCTGGACGTACTCATCACAGGAGGAGACCAACTGACGGAGGAACAGCTGGAGAAACTCCGTGAAGAAGCCCTGGCCACCGTCCCCGTAAAGCAGGCCGGCGGAGGCTATCGGATGATATTCGACAATCCCCAAGACTCATACAGCGGCACGCTTTGCTTCTATCCCACGGAGATGGATAAGGAAGAAGAAATGGTGAAGGGAACCTTCATTGTCAACTCCGACCGGAACGAAGAGAATCTTTGGAATTATCGTTTCCAGTTGGAAGAGAAAGAACATACGCTGGTATTAGTACCCTATAGCGACAAGAAGACTGTTACAAAAGCAGATGTACTCCCCACTATAGCCCTGCTGGAAGACGTGACCGGACAGATTCCGACGTCCTATCCCGGCGTGGAGGTGTTTACGCAACAGGTCATTCAGAGACCTTAATACATACATTGGTAGGTTTCCATCATTATGCTGACAAAGTGGGTAGTTACGTTTCTCAAGTAGATAGTTACGCCGCTAAAGTAGATGTTTATAAACTTGGAAAGCATCTTTATGGAAATGTCTTTCCCGAAAATAGCTTTCACGCTTTCACGCGTAGGCAAAAGGCTGATAGTCTGTTTCTTGGTGTGAAAGCAGGTGTTTCAACAACTCTATTGGTTTCACAATAATATGCTCAACAACAAAGAATTACTGTGAAATCGTATCATAGAAAAAGTACTTCTTGATAAGTTGGCAGCCTTTTCGCTCCGTTCTTTCAAGAAGTACTTTTTGATATAAAGTCGAGAGTCTAAATGTCCCGTATTTTTCTCCAGTTAGGGAAAAATTATTCTCTGACTGGAGAATTTTATTTTCCCAGTAGGGCAGTATTTCTACATTAAGCCTCGCCCGCTCCTGCGAACTCCATCAGGTAGGCCTTGACGAAACCGTCTATCTTGCCGTCCATCACACCGTTCACGTCGCTGGTCTGGTAGTTGGTGCGGTGGTCCTTCACGCGGCGGTCGTCGAAGACGTAGCTGCGGATCTGCGAACCCCACTCAATCTTCTTCTTGCCCGCCTCAATCTTGGCCTGCTCAGCCATGCGGTGCTTCATCTCCTTATCGTAGAGCATGGAGCGGAGGAGGCGGAGGGCATTCTCGCGGTTCTTGGGCTGGTCGCGCGTCTCGGTGTTCTCTATCAGGATTTCTTCTTCCTCGCCCGTATAGGGATCTTTGTATTGGTAGCGCAGACGGACGCCGGACTCCACCTTGTTCACATTCTGGCCACCTGCGCCGCCGCTTCGGAAGGTATCCCAAGAGATGCGGGCCGGCTCGATGTTCACTTCGATGGTATCGTCCACCAGCGGAGTGACGAATACGGAGGCGAATGATGTCATACGCTTGCCTTGGGCGTTATAGGGCGACACGCGCACCAGGCGGTGCACACCGTTCTCACCCTTCAGGTAACCATAGGCATAGTCGCCGCTGATTTCGATGGTACAAGTCTTGATGCCAGCCTCGTCGCCTTCCTGCAGGTTGGCAATGGTAGCCTTGTAGCCGTGGGTTTCAGCATAGCGCAGGTACATGCGCATCAGCATGCTGGCCCAGTCTTGGCTTTCTGTACCACCTGCACCGGAGTTGATTTTAAGCACACAGTCCATTTGGTCGGCTTCCTCGCGCAGCATATTCTTCAGTTCGAGAGCTTCGACAGCTTCGGCTGCTTTGGTATAGGCCTCGTCCACTTCCTCTTCAGTCACCAGCTCGTCCTTGTAGAAGTCGAATGCCAGTTGCAGTTCGTCCGAAAGGGTTTTCACTTCGTTGTAGCCGGAAATCCACTGCTGGAGTCCTTTCACTTTCCTCATCTGTGCTTCGGCGGCTTTCTGGTCGTCCCAAAAGCCGGGGGCCTGTGTGCGAAGCTGTTCTTCCTCCACCTGGATTTTCTTGCCTTCGATGTCCAGGTAGCGGTTCAACGCCTCGGTACGGTCTTTGATATCTTTCAGTTGTTCAGCGGTTATCATAATGAAAATACTTTGTTTCGGAATGCAAAGGTATGAAAAAAACGAATAACTTTGCAGTTATCATTCTAATAAGTCTATTTATGAACACATTACTCAAGAAAATCGGCCTGCCGCTGCTTTGTTTGGCAGCCTTGGGCCTGAGCAGCTGTACGCAATCGAAGTACAGCTACGAGACTGTTCCCAACGACCCGCTCCAGGCGCGCATCTACACGCTGGACAACGGCCTGAAAGTGTACATGACTGTCAACAAGGACGAACCGCGTATCCAGACGTACATCGCTGTGCGCGTAGGTGGTAAGAACGACCCTGCTGAAACTACTGGTCTGGCCCACTACTTCGAACATCTGATGTTCAAGGGAACCAATCATTTCGGCACTATGAATTATGAAATAGAGAAGCCTTTGCTCGACCAGATCGAACAGACCTTTGAAATTTACCGCAAGACTACCGACGAGGCTGAGCGTAAAGCTATTTATCATACGATCGACAGCCTGTCGTACGAAGCTTCGAAGTATGCCATCCCCAACGAATACGACAAGCTGATGGCTGCCATCGGTGCAAATGGTACCAATGCCTACACCAGCTTCGATGTGACTTGCTACACTGAAGATATCCCCAGCAACGAGGTGGAGAACTGGGCCAAGATTCAGGCGGACCGCTTCAAAAACTGTGTCATCCGCGGCTTCCACACTGAGCTGGAGACGGTGTACGAGGAAAAGAATATGTCGCTGACCCGCGATGCCCGTAAGGTGTATGAGCAGACACTGGCCGCCCTTTTCCCTCATCATCCCTATGGTACGCAGACCGTGCTGGGTACGCAGGAAGACCTGAAGAACCCCTCCATCACCAACATCAAGAACTATTATAAAACGTGGTATGTGCCCAACAACATGGCCATCTGTCTCAGCGGTGACTTTGATCCCGACCAGATGATTGCCACTATTGACAAATATTTCGGCGACATGCAGCCTAATCCCAACCTGCCGAAGCTCGATTTGCCTAAGGAAAGCGACATCACGGCTCCCGTGGTGCGTGAAGTGCTGGGTCCTGAGGCTGAAAACGTGACGCTGGCTTGGCGCTTCCCCGGTGCGGCCAGCAAAGAGCTGGAAACGTTGCAGATTCTGTCACAAATCCTGTATAACGGTCAGGCCGGTCTCATTGACCTTGATCTGATGCAACAGCAGAAGACGCTGAGCGCCTATTGCTATCCGATGGCCATGAGCGATTACAGTGCCTTCATGATGGCCGGACGTCCTAAAGCCGGACAAACATTGGACGAGGTGAAAGATCTGTTGCTGGGCGAACTGAAGAAGCTGCGCGACGGCGACTTCGACGAGAGCCTGCTGGAGGCTAACATCAACAATTTCAAGCTTTACCAGCTGCATCAGCTGGAAAGCAACGGCGCCCGTGCCGACTGGTTTGTACAGTCGTTCATCAACGGTAGCAACTGGGCTGACGAAGTGACTGCATTGGACCGCATGGCCAAATTGACGAAACAGGATATCGTGGACTTCGCCAACAAGTATCTGAAGGACGACAACTACGCCATTATCTACAAACGTCAGGGTAAGGATCCCAACGAAATGAAGATTGCCAAGCCCGAAATCACACCTATCGTGATGAATCGCGACACAGCCAGCGTCTTCCTGAAGGAACTGCAGGCCGAGGCCAAGAACGTGACACCTATCGAGCCTGTCTTCCTGGATTACAGCAAGGACCTGACGCAGCTGACCACCGGCAAGGGTGTGCCCGTGCTCTACAAACAGAACACTTCTAACGACCTGTTCCAGCTGATTTACCTCTTCGATATGGGTAACAATCAGGACAAGGCGTTGGGTACCGCCGCCCAATATCTGGAATACCTGGGCACGTCAGACATGACGCCCGAACAGGTGAAGAGCGAATTCTATCGCATGGCCTGCTCGTTCTATGTATCGCCGGGTAGCCGCCGCACATACGTTACCCTCTCCGGTCTTAACGAGAACTTGCCCGCAGCCATGGCTTTGTTCGAGAAGCTACTGGCCGATGCACAGGTGAACGCTGAAGCCTATACCAACTTGACCAATGACCTGCTGAAGGCACGCAAGGACGCCAAGCTGAGCCAGGGCACCAACTTCGGTCGCCTCATCAGCTACGTGAACTACGGTCCGAAGAACCCTGCAACGAACTTGCTGAGCGAAGCCGAACTGAAGAGTATGAATCCGCAGGAACTGGTGGACCGCATCCACAGCCTGAACAGCTACAAGCACCGCATCCTGTACTACGGTCCGAGCAGCGACAAGGAACTTGTAGCCCTGCTCGACAAGGAGCACCGCACGCCCGACACGCTGAAGGACGTACCGGCCGGTGAGGACTTCAAGCAGCAGGCCACGCCCGAGACGAAGATTTACCTGGCTCCCTACGAAGCGAAGAACATCTACATGTCGCAGATTTCCAATCGCGGCGAGAAGTTTGATGCTGCCATCGAGCCCGCTCGCCAGCTCTACAACGAATACTTCGGTGGAGGCATGAACTCCATCGTCTTCCAGGAGATGCGCGAGAGCCGCGGACTGGCCTACTCGGCCTGGGCCGGACTGAACGAGCCGGGGTATGCCGACGAGGACTACTACTTCATCTCGCAGATTTCGTCGCAGAACGACAAGATGCTCGACGCCATCAACACGTTCAACGACATCATCAACAACATGCCGCAGTCTGAAACAGCCTTCAAGCTGGCCAAGGAAGGTATGATAGCCCGCCTGCGCACCGACCGCATCACGAAGATGAGCGTCATCTGGAGCTACATCAACGCACAGGATCTGGGCCAGACGGTGGACAGCCGCATCAAGCTCTTCAACGACGTGCAGGGCATGACGCTGCAGGATGTCGTCGACTTCCAGCAGAAATGGATCAAGGGACGCACGTACAGCTACGGCATCCTGGGCGACAAGAAAGAACTCGATATGGAAGCGCTGAAGAAAATCGGTCCGGTCATCGAACTGACGACGGAAGATATCTTCGGATACTAAAATTTGAGTGATTGGCAGTAAGCGGTTAGCGGTCAGTGTAGCGACTGACGGCTAACCGCTTTTTTTATGTCTATCATTCACCGCTTATCAAAACTTTCCGAAGCGCCAGCCCAGGCCGAGCATCAGGTTGTTGGGGTCCTTGAAGTCGTGGAGCTGGTAGCCCACGTGGAGGAAGAGGCGGCGCGTGACGAACGCCTTCAGCGCCAGAATCTGGTAGAAGCCGCGCGTGTCCTCGCCCTGCTGGATGAGGTTGCGCCCGATGCCGACGTTTACGGAGAAGATGGGCATGTTCAGCTCGGCGCGGAGGGAGAGGCCGGCGGCAAACTGCTCGCGGAAGGGCGGGCGGTAGAACTTCAGCCCGTCGCCGCTGGTGCCTTCGACATGATGCGCCTTCAGGTTGGCACTTTCGTCGTACTGGGCGTCGAGCGAGAGGCCGGCGCGGAAGTATTTGTTGACGCAGTACATGGGGTTGAAGTTGAGGCCCGCCACGGCAAACGAGCCGGGGATGAGCTCGGCGCCGCTGTCCAGAAAGAGACCCCGCTTGCGGGTGGAGCCGTAGAGGACGACGTCGTAGCTGATGCGCGCGGCCAGCGAAGAGGGTTCGTCGGCATGAATAGTGGAGGCGGAAGCCTCGGCCGGCGAACCGCCGAAGGTGCGCATCACGCCGATACGGGCGCCGACGGTGTTGACGCCCGCGTTGGGATAGTTCGAGTTGCCGTTGGAGTAGTGCGTCAGGTCGATGCCCGCCGTCAGGCTCCACTGCGGTGCCAGCTGCCAGTTCAGGAAGAGGCCGGCGTTGATGTAGGCGTTGATGCGCGAACCCACCACGTTGTTGTAGACGTTGGCGTCGGGGGCATACTTCTGCCAGCCGAAGGAGGCGCCGAAGTTCCATTCGTAGTCCAGCGTCAGGCGGGGAGCGAGCCGCGCGATGCGTGCGCCCTGGAAGACGTAGACGGCCGAGGGCGAGCCCACCTCGTCGGCGTTGAAGAACGTGTTCCAGGCCACGCCGATGCCCTGATAGGCCGACGGATAGAGGCGGCCCAGGCGCGACTGGGGCGAGAAGCGGAAGGCGTATTTCAGGTGGACGCCCAAGGTCGTGTTGATGGGACGTTGGGCGGCGTTGTCGCCCCGGAAGAAGCCGGCGGTGGGGAAGACGTAGCCGGGGCGGAGGTCGATGCCGATGCCGTGTGTCGGGCGGTGGCGGAGGGTGTCGGCAGCCGTCTGTGCGTGGAGAGCGGCGCCTGTCGCGGGCAGCAGCAGGAGGGCTGCCAGCAAACTGGAGAGCAAAGTCTGTTTCATGGTCGGGGAGTCGGGAGAAAAGGGTTACTGTTGGATGTTCACGTCGCGCACGGTGGTTGTCAGCGAATAGCCTTGCGGGTCGTAGAGGTCGGCGCGGCCTTCGAGCACACGGCGGCGGCCCGTCTGCGGGCAGCTGGCATAAATCTTGTAGGGGATGCCCGTATAATGGAACCAGCACTTCACGGCGCACTCTACTGCCTTGCCGGGCGGGACGACGACGGTGTCTGTCACGGCCAGCCATTCGTCGGACAAGGGGAATTCATACGTTTCGCCCGAGAGCGGGAGCTCGTCGCCCAGCAGCGCGGGCCGGTCGTATTTGTCCAGGCGGGGCACGGGGACGACGGGCATCTCGGTGCCGAACATCTGGAGCTGCGACGGGTCGATGCCGGGGCTCCACTCGTCGCCACCTCTGAAGGTGAAACTTCGGCGGAAGCTGTCATAAGGATGAAGCGGATATTTCCAGGGATTGTCCCTAAGATTGGTGGGAGAGATCATCATTCGCTCTGTTCTCGCACTGTCTTGCTCCAAGTACCAGGAATCCAGCGAATAGACGATGCTGTCCAGCCGGTAGCGGGGCGAGGGCTCGAGGAGCAGCTCCACTTCGCGGAATTCGTACTCGTTGCCCACGCCGAGGGAGAGGCGGCACGTCTCCAGCCCGATGTTTTCGGCGTCCGAGAGGCGCAGTTCGCGGTCGGCCGTGCGCTCCAGCGTGAGCGAGAACTGCGGATAGCTGGCAACGTACTTCGCCCGTCCGAGGTCGCTGAAGTGGAAGGGGACGTCGAAGTAGAGCTGGGTGCCGTCGGCGTCGTAGATGTCGCCCCGGATTTCTTCGTACAGGCCCTGTTTTTTCAGGAAGAGGCCGCGCACGTACCAGTTGCCGCTGCCGAAGCGGAGGGTGGCGGCCGTGCCGTCGGCGGGCACCTGAAGCTGGTCCGTCGCGGGGGCGCACGAGTCGATGAATACGTCGGGGTTGCAGCTGCCGAGGAGGGCGGCGAAGAGGAGGGGGAGGAACAGGCCGGGTTTCTTCATGTCGTTTGCAGTTTGATTGGACTGCAAAGAAAGGGATTTCCGCCCATATCTCCAACAGTCCAATCAAACTATCAACACACGGAGGTTTACGCTTCCGGCGCCGGCGTGTCGTCGGCCGCGTCGCTGTCGGCGGTCGTCGTGCCCTTGGAGCGCTGCTTGTAGGCGGTGCGCACTTGGGCGAAGAGGTAGTTGGCCTCGCGGATGAAGGTCGTGGCCTCAATTCCGCTGCGGATAGTATTCTTCGCTGCTGCCGAAGCCGGGGAAGATCCTGAGGGTCACGTCGTAGTGGTTTCCTTGGTGATGGATGAAGCGCAGGTCGGTTTCGCGGTTCCATTCTTCGTCGAACCAGATGCGCACCTCCCACCCGTATTCATACCAGTGTCCTTCGCGGACGGTGCCGTCGGCCTCCGTCAGTCGGGCCACGGTCGGGTTGTTTTCCCTGTCGCATTCCAGCTCGATGAGGCGGTAGCGGTTGTCCTCGCTGTAGCTTTTCCAGGTGCCTTCCAGGCTGTAGGCATTGCCGTTCGGAATCCATTCATAGGTTTTCAGCATCTCGCGGTACGCGTTGTATTCCTCGTTCGGGTTGAGGCGTATGAGGTTCGGTGCCGTCATCTGTCCCACCTCCACTTCGCTGCCCTTCTCGTCGAAGAGGAGGAGGAAGTTGTCGATGGTCTTCCAGGTGTAGTGTATCGCCGGCCCGTGGTCGTTGCTCGTGTATTTGATTTCCTCGGCGGTCATGTCGTCCTTGAAGACGATTTCGCGCAGGTAGCTGCTTGCTTCGATTCGCCAGGTTCCGGTGATTTGCATCACGGTGTCGGGGTGGTTGACGGTGCCTCCATCCGGCGGTGTCGGGGGGAAATGCTCGGTGGGCCCTTTCGAGCAGTTCGCGTCGCGGTAGAATGTCACGAACCCGTTGGGGTCGTTCAGCGTCAGCCCGAGCGTCTTCCCGTCGCGTATTTCGCCCATGCTCCAGTAGCTTTCCGTGTCGCCCGTCTCGAAGAGGTAGAGCCGTTTGTCGCCGCGGGTTTCCCATTCCAGGATGCCGTCCATCAGGATAAAGTCGTCCTGGTCGGGGTTGAGCGGGTGGAGATATTGTACGAATCGGGCTTTCATGTCTTCGTAGAGGGTTACATGAAAATCGTAGTTGCTGTACTTCGTGTGCCAGCAGCCGATTACCTGCTCGACTACTTCCGGCTTGTTGAGTTCCCCTTCTTTCTCTTTGTCGTTTTCGAATTCGCACGAGAGGAAGGCAAACAACGTGGCGACGAGGACCGTGGCGATGGCGGATGTCCGTCGTAGGAATGAGTAGCTGTTTTTCATGTTCCGATGTTTTTTTAAATGGTGAATGACTTGGTTTCTTTTTTACTCCTCGTACATCCGGTCGATGACCTCCCGATAGTTCTCGGCGACGACGGCGCGGCGCAGCTTCAGCGTGTTGGTCAGCTCGCCGCGCTCCATGCTGAAGGGCTGGGGCAGGAGGGTGAAGCGCTTCACCTGCTCGTAGTGGGCAAACTGCTGCTGCAGCGTGTCGATGCGGTCGCGGTAGAAGGTGCGGACGGCTTCGTTCGCCACCAGCTCCTCGCGGCTGCCGAAGGCGATGCCCTGCGTGCGGGCATACTGCTCCAGCAGGTCGTAGGCGGGCACGATGAGGGCGGAGACGAACTTGCGCTGGTCGGCAATGATGGCTACCTGGTCGATGTAGCGGTCTACGATGAACTTCGTTTCCAGTGCCTGCGGCGAGATGTACTTGCCGTTCGACGTCTTGAACAGGTCCTTGATGCGCTCCTTCAGGTAGAGCGTGCGGCCCTCCAGGCGTCCGGCGTCGCCCGTGTGGAACCATCCGTCCTTGTCGATGGCCTCGGCCGTCGAAACGGGTTTCTTGTAATAGCCGCGCGTGATGGTCCGTCCGCGCAGCAGGACTTCGTCGTCCGGCCCGATCTTCACCTCCAGGTCGGGCATCACCTCGCCCACCGAGCCGATGACGAACCCCGTGGCGGGGAAGCACGACACGGTGGCGGTCGACTCCGTCAGGCCGTAGCCGACGACCATGTTGATGCCCACGGAGTGGACAAACTCGCACACCTCGTCCGATACCGCCGCGCCGGCCGTGGGGAAGAACGTGCCGCGCTCGATGCCGATGGTCTTCTTCAGCAGGGCGTAGACGGTCTTCTCGTAGAACTTGTAGCGCAGGTGGAGCATCAGGGGCGGCGTCTTGCCCAGGCGGACGTACTGCAGGTTGTGTTCGCGGCCCGTGCGGATGGCGTCGAGCAGCATCGTCCGGCGGATGCCTGTCTCCTGGGCGATGCGTTCCTGTACGCCCTGGTACACTTTCTCCCAGAAGCGGGGGACGCTGCACATCACCGTGGGGCGCACCTCTTTGATCGTCGTCTGTATGTCCTGCGGACGCAGGTTGATGCAGATTTGCACGCCGCGCTCCAGGCAGACATACGTCCAGCCGCGCTCGAAGACGTGCGTCAGCGGCAGGAAGCACATCGACACGTCCTGGTCCGTCACTTGTGGCAGGCGGATGTGGTGCGTGCGGAAAGCCTCAAGGTAGTTCGCGTGGTGGAGCATCACCCCCTTCGGTTCGCCCGTCGTGCCGGACGTGTAGAGGATGTTGGCCAGGTCGTCGGGCGACGCCTTCGCCGTGCGTTCCTCCACCACCTCGTTGTGCGGCAGGCCTTCACCCAGTCGCATGAACTCGTCGAAGTAAAGGGAGGTCGTGTCGCGCGCGTCGCGCACCACGTTGCGGTCGAAGATGATGAGCCGTTGCAGCGACTGGCACAGCCCGATGACGCGGAAGGCGGCGTCGTACTGGAACTGTTCGCCCACGAAGAGGAAGCGTATCTGCGCGTCGTTGATGATGTACTGTGCCTGCGTCGGCGAGCTGGTGGCATACAGCGGAATGGTCACCGCGCGGTTGGCGAACGCCGCAAAGTCGACGTACAGGCATTCGGGCTTGTTCTGCGAGAAGATGCCGACATTCTCCTGCTCGCCGATGCCCAGCGCCACCATTGCGTTGGCGGCACGGCGTATGCGCTGGGAGAATTGTTCCCACGTCACCGGAATCCATTGTGCCGTTTCATAGTCCCTGTATTTCAGGGCCACTTTGTCTCCATACTTCTCTGCCTGACGATGGATCATGACAGATAAATGATGATAAGCCATGACTGAGTGAATTGGTTAATATGCTGCAAAGGTATTAGTTTTATCTGAAACTAATTCATAAATTGCAAAAAAATGTAACATTTCCTTCCTTTGTTCCTGCAAGTTTATCCGATTTTATCCGTAAGTTTGCATTCGCAAAAAAACTAATAACAGAAGACATGACCTACGACATTCCCACTCTGACCTCCGAGGCCGTCGGCCTGCTCAAGTCGCTGATCAGTATTCCATCCGTCAGCCGCGACGAAGCCCGTGCCGCCGACTGCCTGCAGCAATACATCGAACAGCAAGGCATGCAGACCGGCCGCAAAGGCAACAACGTCTGGTGCCTCGGCCCCGGTTTCGACCTGAAGCGGCCCACGCTGCTGCTCAATTCTCACATCGATACCGTGAAGCCCGTGCAGGGCTGGCGCAAAGACCCCTTCACCCCCCGCCTCGAACCCAACGGCAAGCTCTACGGTCTGGGCAGCAACGACGCCGGCGCCAGCGTGGTCAGCCTCCTGCAAGCGTTCCTCATGCTGAGTCGTACAACGCAAAAATACAATCTCATTTATCTGGCTTCGTGCGAAGAAGAAGTGTCCGGCCGCGAAGGCATCGAGAGCGTCTTGCCGCAATTGCCGCCTGTCAGCTTCGCCCTTGTGGGTGAGCCTACGGAAATGCAGCCTGCCATCGCCGAGAAGGGGTTGATGGTGCTCGATGTCACCGCTACCGGTCGTTCCGGCCACGCCGCCCGCGACGAGGGCGATAATGCCATTTATAAGGTATTGGAAGACATCGCCTGGTTCCGTGACTATCGGTTCGAGCGCGTTTCGCCCCTGCTGGGCCCGGTGAAGATGAGCGTGACGATGGTCAGCGCCGGTACGCAGCACAACGTCGTCCCCGACCGCTGCACGTTCGTCGTAGACATCCGTAGCAACGAATGCTATACCAACGAAGAACTGTTCGAAGAAATCAAGAAGCATATTCACTGTCAGCCGCAGGCCCGTTCGTTCCGTCTGGGCTCGTCGCATGTGCCGCCCGAGCATCCGCTGGTGCGCCGCGCCGTGGCGCTGGGCCGCATGCCCTTCGGCTCGCCCACGCTGTCCGACCAGGCGCTGATGTCCTTCCCCTCCATGAAGATGGGGCCCGGCAAGAGCTCGCGCTCGCACACGGCGGACGAATTCATCTTTGTCCGCGAGATAGAAGAGGCTATCGGTCTGTATCTGGAACTGCTGGACGGGGCGGAGCTCTGAATCAGCGGTTGAGCCACGGTTCGGGGTTGAGTTTCTCCTTTTCCCGCCGTAGCTGGAAGTGGAGGACGGTGCGCCCGCCGTCTGCTCCGTCGGAGAAGATGGTGCCGAGCGTCTGCCCTGTCTTCACCATGTCGTCTGCCTTCACCGAGGCTGTAGACAGGTTGCAGTAGACGGAAATGTAGGCGCCGTGGCGCACGAGGATGTTGAACAGTCCGTTCAGCTGGAACACGGCGGCTACCTTGCCGTTGAACACCGCCCGCGCCTGTGCTCCGGGCTTGGCCTGGATGTCGATGCCCTTGTTGTCGAGCTTCACGCCCTTAAGACCGGGCACGGTGTATTCGCCGTAGTGGCTGGTGATGATGTAAGGACCCGTGACAGGCACAGGAAGTTTTCCGCGGTTGCTGGCGAAGCTGCCGGAGAGTTCGCGGTCGGCTTTGTTCATCGTGTATGCCTCCAGCGGCTTGGCTTTCGGTTTGGCGGCCGACGGACTTTCTGTTTTTTCTGCTTTCTTGCGGGCAGCAGCTTCGCGCCGCGCCTCTTCTTCGGCACGTTTACGTGCCTTTTCTATTTCTTCGGCAATCAGGCGGTCGATGCGGGCATTCAGCTGGTTGGCTTCCTTGCGTTTCTTGTTGATTTCACTCTGTAGGCTGCGCTGCTTCTTGCGCAGGTTGTCCACCAAGGCTTTTTGTTCTTTTTCCTGCCGTTCGAGCGTTGTTTTCTCGTTCTCGCGCTCTTTCAGAAGGTTTTCCTTGGCCTTGCGGGTTTCGGTCAGCTCGGCGCGCTTGTCGTTGATTTGTTTCTGTTTCTTTTGGATTTCTTCGCCCTGCATGCGCTGGTAGGAAGCATACTCGCGGACGTAGCGCAAGCGCCGGTAGGTCTGCTCCAGGGTCTGTGCGGAAAAAATGAACAGCAGCTTGTCCTGAATCGTATGGTTGCGGTAAAGGTAGTTGACCGAAGCCGCATATTTTGTTTTTTTATCTTTTAATTCTTTCTGTAGCTGATTGAGTTGCCGTTCCAGCGAGACCAGTTCGCGATCGATGGCATCCATGTCGCTGTTGATGGCCAGGATGTAGCGTTTGCGTTCCTCGATCTGCCCCGTCAGGGCGGCTAGTCCTTTCAGCTGGCTACCTACATTCTTGGTTGTGGTTTGCAACAGGCTTTCCGATTCGGCAATCTGTTTCTGCAAAGCGCCGCGCTTACTTTCCAGCTCTTTGATGAGCTTGTTCGACTGAGCCATCAGAGGCAGCAGCAGACAAAGGCATCCAGCTAACGCACACAAGAACCGTTTCATAGGCTCATCAACATTTCAAGTAGTTCATGAAGTTCCACCTTTTGATAGCGGGAGGAAAGTTGTGTCGGGGTCAGGCTAAAAGGCTTGGTGGAAAAGTCTGTCAACTCTATTTTTCCTTTCTCCAGCGAAGGAATGCCCAGTTCACTACCGGTCAACGTATTCTTTCCACCGGGACGTGAAGCCGCATAAAGTAACTTTTCCAAGTGTTGGAAAGTCGCTTTCTTGGGAAACATGCCTTTCAGTTCCTGACGTGAGGCCTGCACGTAGCGTTTGCCCATGCGGTCTACCAGGATTACTTCGTCGGGCGTGATGTCAATGCGCGCCACTTCGGAACGCAATATCGGCATGAGGAAGGAAAGTTGCATCCGTTCACCGTTCTTTAGTTTCATGGTGCCGTTAACTGTCAGAACAGCATCCTTGGTAGGCACGGTCAAAATCACTTTGGACGAAAGATAGTCGGTTTCGTTGCTTTTACTCCCTGCTTGACGGGAAGTCTTACAACCGGCCAAGCCTATCAGCAAAGCCATTAGACACAATAGCGGCATAAATGGCCGCGTACGGAATTTATTCTTTACATTCATTTTTATTCAGTCTTTTTTTCGGGTTCGCGGATGTATTTTCGTTGCTTTATCTTCTGTTTCAGTGTTTCCGAATTGCTGCCCATATCGAGTGCCTGCTGCCAATATTTCACAGCTTGTTCTACTTCGTTTACCATGTAATAAATGTCGCCGCAATGTTCTACTATTTCGGCGCTTTTTTCTTCATCACTCTTCATGGCTTGGTCGATATACAGGCGGGCTTGTACATAATTCTCTTTTTCGAACAGAATCCAGGCGTATGTATCCAGATAGGTTGCATTTTGAGGTTCGGCTTTCACCGTTTTATAGCTCATTTCTTCTGCTTTGTCCAGATTCTTGCGTTCCAAGGAAAGATAGTAAGCATAGTTGTTCAATGCTCCTATGTTATTGGGGTTATAGACCAAGGCTGAATCGTAAGCGGCGTAGGCCTCTTCATTCTTGTCTTTTGTATGCCAGGCGTCGCCGATGATGGCGTAGAAGTCGGACACCACCTCTTTCTTACTGTCTTTGGTGACATGTGTCAGTGCCTTTTGGCAAATCGCAAGGGCATCGTCTGTCCGTTCGGCCTGGTTGTAGGCGATGGCTAGGTAAAAATAGAATTCCAACATATCAGGGTTGGCTTCAACTCCAGCTTCACATAAACGGATGATTTCCTGATAATCTTCGCTACGAACAGCTTCGCCCAGCAGCGTCATACGAGCTGCCGTATTGGTCGGATCGATGTCGAGTACTTTGTTGAGTACAGGAATAGATTGTTTGTTCATGCCTTTTGACAGAAGGTATTGTGCGTATAGCATTGGCATGTTGGCATCATCAGATTCCTGTTCCATGATACGGTCAAACAAAGTTATGATACGAGTACTGTCCTGGCCAGCTTGTTCGTTCTGTACAATTAATCGGCGCATAACTTCCAGTTTGGTGGCTGGTTCTACTTTCTTGTTCAGCAAGATGGTATCAAGCTGTTGGTTATAAAGTTCTTTTTGTCCGGTTTTCTCATAATAAGAAGCCATTGAATAGAGAGCCATCGCATTGTCTGGTTCTTCGGTCAGTACTTTTTGATAAAGAGTATAGGCGTCTTCTGTTTTGTTGTTGTCCAAATAGACGTCTCCTAATACTACTTGATAGCGAAGATCATTAGGGTATTCACTCACTAAACTCTCTATTGCGCGGAATGCATTTTTACGATCGTCTTGTTGCAGGTAGATACGGAACTTTTCCATACTGATTTGTTCGCTTTTACCAAGCTTTTCTTCCAGTCGGTTAAGTAGTACCAGCACTTTGTCGTACAGTTGTTGGCGGTTATAGATATCCAGCAGATTGTAAATAGGATCTAGTTTGTCAGGAAAGCGTATTGTCATGTCTTCCAATAATACAGTGGCTTTCTCTGTGTTCTGTTGTTGCAGATAGAGATTGACTAATCCTTGTGCATACCAATAATTATCTGGAGCGTAATGCACTGCTTTTTCCAGTGAAATTACCGCTTGTTCTTCCTGTTTCAAGGCCATGTAAAACTGCGATAATTCGAACAGTGCTGAAGGAGCATTGGGACGGATACGTAGACAATGTTGTAACAGGTCGAAGGCTGCATCGTATTTTTGCTGCGTCTTCATCCGTACTGCTTCCAGAAAAAAATAGTTATATTTGCGTTGGAGAGCTGGAGCCAAAGTATCTGCCGTGACTATTGTTGTTGTGTTCGCGGAAATCTTTGTTCTGTTTCCTTCACGAACCATTCCGCATGACATCAATAGGCATATCGCAAGAATTGTTCCCAGCCATTTGTTCAGTTTGTATCTCATTACTCGATTTATTCGTTTTTTATTTACAGATTCCTACATACCTGTATGTCCGAAACCGCCAGCACCGCGTTGTGTTTCATCCAATACTTCTACTTCTTTCCAAATGGCTTGCTCATGACGGGCTATAACCATCTGTGCAATGCGTTCTCCGTCCTCAATAACAAATGGTTCGGCTGACAGATTGATCAGGATGACACATATTTCTCCTCGATAATCAGCATCTATCGTGCCGGGGGAGTTGAGCACCGTTATTCCTTTCTTTAGAGCCAATCCGCTGCGAGGGCGTACTTGTGCTTCAAAGCCAGGAGGAAGGGCAATGTACAGTCCAGTAGGTATCAGACAGCGTTGCATGGGTGCGAGAGTCATCGGTTCGGACAGGTTGGCACGTAAATCCATGCCTGCCGACAGTTCGGTGGCATAGGCTGGAAGCGGATGCTTTGAACGGTTGATAATCTGTACTTTCAGCATATTCGGTATCGTCTAACTAATTTTATATACTTATTTTAATGGGCAAAAGTACGGATTTTGAAGCAAATAGTCATACATTTGCAGTTAAATATAAGTAACTGCATTCTTGTTTTCTCAAACGTCAAACTTATAAAAATCTAAGATGAATTGGAATACCCTTTTGTCAGCCAAGCGTTTCGGATTGGAAGAATTTCATCAGGAACGTCACGAGAATCGTTCAGAGTTTCAACGCGACTATGATCGCCTGGTCTTCTCAGCCCCTTTTCGTCGCTTGCAGAACAAAACGCAGGTTTTTCCTTTACCGGGCAGTATTTTTGTGCATAATCGATTGACGCATAGCTTGGAAGTATCATGTGTGGGACGTTCATTGGGGAACGATGTTGCTAAAGGGATCTTGGCTAAGGAACCAGATTTACAGCAGAGTTTTCTTCCAGAAATAGGTTCTATTGTTTCAGCCGCTTGTTTGGCTCATGATTTAGGCAATCCGCCGTTTGGGCATTCAGGGGAACGGGCTATTTCTACTTTTTTCTCCGAAGGAAAAGGACTTATTTTAAAAGGTGAACTGACAGAGGCGCAGTGGGAGGACTTTACTCATTTTGAAGGGAATGCCAATGCTTTCCGTCTTCTGACTCATCAGTTTGAAGGAAGACGTCCAGGTGGTTTTGTACTGACCTATTCGACTTTGGCCAGCATTGTAAAATATCCCTTTTCATCGAGTTTGGCGGGAAAGAAATCTAAATTCGGTTTTTTCATCAGTGAAGAGGGAAGTTTCCGTCGTATTGCTGAGGAACTGGGCATGATAAAGTTGAATGAACAGCCACTGAGATATGCTCGTCATCCATTGGTTTACTTGGTAGAGGCGGCTGACGATATCTGCTATCAGATGATGGATATTGAGGATGCGCATAAATTGAAAATATTGACTACAGACGAAACGAAAAGTTTGCTTCTTTCTTATTTTGACGATGAACGTAAGGCGCATATGGAACAGACGCTGAAGATCGTAAGTGATGTCAACGAACAGATTGCCTATCTGCGTTCCAGTGTCATCGGTTTGTTGATACGTGAATGTACCCAAGCTTTTTTGGATAACGAAAAGCAGATATTGGCGGGTAAGTTTGAGGGTACACTGATTAAACATATTAGTCCTCTTCCTGCTTCTGCTTATCATCTTTGCTCTGAAGTATCGTTTGAGAAAATATATTGCTCGCGCGATGTACTCGATATTGAATTAGCAGGCTTTCGTATTATCGGTACGCTGCTGGAATTGATGACTGATGCTGTTTGTTCGCCTGAAAAAACTTATTCCAAACTGCTTATCAACCGGGTATCCAGCCAATATAACATAAAATCGCCCGTATTCTACGAAAGAATACAGGCGGTATTGGATTATATTTCGGGCATGACGGATGTCTTTGCCCTTGATCTTTATCGGAAAATAAACGGGAACAGTTTGCCGGAAATTAGCTGATGTTCCGTGCCTTTTCAGGCCTTCTTGTTGAACACGAAACGGTTCACATCTTGTTCGTTCTCTACAAACGATTGGATGTGGCGAATACGTTTTTCAGCTAAAATTTCATCGACAGCAATCAGGATGCCTGTTTCTTCTACATTGCCAAATTCATAATTGATAGCGGTACCGAACATGCGCATTGTGGGACTTAGGCTCATGTAGGCATTGACTAACGGGGGGATGTTGTAACCAAATTTTCTGATTTCAGCATTTAATATTTTGTAGTCTTCTTTGAATGAGTCTTTGCAGAATAATGCAGCCAAGTCCTTTTCATCTGCTTCTAATTTCAATGGTTCCATCGGAACAACTAACCCTTCCTTATCGCCAAAATGCTTATGCAGGAAGTAGAGAATCATGTCGCGACCCAAACGATGATAACTGGGGTACATGGTTACTTTGCCGAAGAAATACTTTACATTGGGCATGACGACCGTCAGTGCACCTAAACCATCCCATAAGTTGTCCAGTGCGAAAAGACCTTTGCTGTCTGTACGTGTGGATTGGTATTCCAAAGTGACGAATGAACGGCCCAGCTCGATGGTGGTAGGCAAGTATTCTTTCAAGAATTGTTCGGAGAAGTGGAACATGTGTGAAGTAGCCAAAATTGGGGCTCCCTGTTCGTCGAACCGAACGTCTGTTCCCAGCAGGTAGCGGTATCCACCCAGGATTTCCTCGGCTTCAGGATTCCATACGATCAATTGCTTGTAGGGATTTTCCATGGTGTCGTATTCGTCTATGTCCATCGACATGCCGGTTCCACCACCGGCAGCTCGGAAAGCAATTTCTCGTAATCTGCCGATTTCTCTCATCGTGTTTGGGGCTTCATGTGCCGTAACGATGTATATCTGATTATGGCTGCGGTTTGTCATCCGTAAGCGCCTTTCTTCCGTCAGCTCCGCTTTCAGCAGTTCCTTGTCTACCGGTGCTATAATCTCTTCCATACTCATACCTATTTTTCTATAAACTCTGTGTCCTTACAACTTATATACGATATCCTTTACATACTGTGCCCATTGCGCGGGTGTCTTCGACTTGTCGAACGTTTGCCAGGGAATGGGTTTCCCGATGGTTACGGTAAAGGTCTTGTGTCGGTTTTTCAGCATTTCGTCGGCCAGATACAACATGGCGATGTTGAACTTGATTCCCAGGAACTTGCACAGGTTTGCCAGGTTGTAGAAAAAGTTGGAGTTGCGTCCCTCGAAGTGGATGGGGACGACGTCGCGCTGATGTTCCACGCTTTTTACGATGAATGCCTTTTTCCAATCCAGATCGGCTATCACTCCGCCTTTCTGACGGCGGGAACAAAGGCCGGCGGGGAACATGATGAGCTGATTGTCTGACGCAAAACCGGCTTCTACCAGTTTAGGGAAGTCTTTGGCCTGGCGGCCGGTCTTGTTGATGGGAATGCAGAGGGGAGCCAGTCCGTGCAGGTTCATCAGCAGGTCGTTCACCAGATACTTCACCTTGCCGTCGTAGTGTCGGCCCAGTATGTAGCCCAGGGAGATGCCGTCCTGTCCGCCCAACGGATGGTTGGAGACAAACGTGCACAAGCGGTCGTCCGGCAGGTTCTCGCGGCCTTTTACTTCGATCTTGGCATCGAGAAACTCCAGGCATGCTTCCAGAAAGTCGACTCCGACCTTGTCTTTCGATTCGCGCAGGAAGACGTTCAGCTCGTCTTGATGGACGATGTGCTTCAGGTACGAGACGACGAAACGGGGCACGTACTTTGATTGCTTCGGAGCTTTTTCCCGAAGGATCCTGTCAATGTCTATTAAAAACAAAGAGTCATCTGCCATTCTTGAATCCGGATAAAATAACTGCGCAAAATTAACGCTTCTTTTTAATTCTGTGCAAGACTTTGACAGAAAATACACCTGAAAACTGACAAAATACACCCAAAATCTATCAATAAACAGATTTTCCCCCTAAGTTTATCGGATTTCGGGTGACCGAATGCGTAAAGAGTCCGTATCATTGCATCGTCGGAACAAAAGTACGACAATTAATCATTTAACACGCACGTATAGTATGAACAGTGTAACATTTACAAAGGCTTTGGTGGGGATTCAAGACGATCTGCTCCGCTTTGCCTACAAGCTTACCGCAGACCGCGAAGACGCAAACGACCTCCTTCAGGAGACTTCCTTGAAAGCACTCGACAATGAAGACAAATATACACCTGAAACGAACTTTAAAGGATGGGTTTATACCATCATGCGCAATATCTTTATCAACAACTACCGCAAGATGATGCGTGACCAGACGTTCGTTGACCAGACGGACAACCAGTATCACCTGAACACGCCCAGCGAGAGCTACGTGGAAAGCACCGAGACGGCCTACGACCTGAAAGAGATGCACCGCATCGTCAACGCCCTCCCCAAGGAATACCGCGTCCCCTTCTCCATGCACGTGGCGGGCTTCAAGTACCGCGAGATTGCCGAGAAGCTCGACCTCCCCTTGGGTACGGTGAAGAGCCGCATCTTCTTCACGCGCCAGCGGCTGCAACGCGAACTGAAGGACTTCGTCTGATACTCCCCAATCTCTATATATATGAAAGGACAAGCGTTTTTCGTGAGAAAAGGCTGTGTATATTTTTAGTTGTGCAAAGAAAAGGGCCGGCTTCGCTTCGAAGTCGGCTCTTTTCTTCAGGTCGGCAGGCGGAAAATCCCGATAGGCAGGTCAGAAACCGTGGTCGATGGGTAGAAAATCCTGATTTTCATGCCGACAACCGCGGTAGACGGGCCGAATATCCTGAAAGTCGCCTAAAAACCGTGGTAAACGGGGCAAAAATCCCGATTTTCAAGCCGGCAACCGCGGTAGACGGGCCGAAAATCCCGAAAGTCGGCCAGAAACCGTGGTGGACGGGCCGAAAATCCCGATTGTCAGGCCGACAACCGCGGTGGACGGGTAGAAAATCCCGAAAGTTGCCCCCTTCGTTCACTTAAAGTATCGTTCGCACAAGTCGGCGGAAACGTCTGCAAACAAAGGATTTAAAGCTGTTGAAAACTTGTTTATGGATTTTAGCGAAATCCTTGCCCGTAATTGTGGAGAAATGCGTACTTTTACAGCCGTTTATATAATTAAGGTGCAAATGGCTGAAAAAGAAACGACATACCACATCCCCGTGCTGCTGAAACCCAGCGTGGACGGCATGGACATCCGCCCGGACGGCACGTACGTCGACGTGACCTTCGGTGGCGGCGGACACTCGCGCGAAATCCTCTCCCGGCTGGGCGACGGCGGGCGGCTGCTGAGCTTCGACCAGGACGAGGATGCCGAACGTAACATCGTGGACGACCCGCACTTCACCTTTGTGCGCAGCAACTTCCGCTACCTGCACAACTTCCTGCGCTACTATGGCGTCGACCGTGTGGACGCCATTCTGGCCGACTTGGGCGTGTCGTCCCATCACTTCGACGACAGCGAACGAGGCTTTTCCTTCCGCTTCGACGGCCAGCTGGACATGCGCATGAACAAGCGTGCCGGCCTGACGGCGGCCGATGTGGTGAATACCTACGACGAGGAGCGCCTGGCCGACATCTTCTACCTCTACGGCGAGCTGAAGAACAGCCGCAAGCTGGCCTCCCTGCTGGTGAAGGCACGCGCGGCACAAAAAATCGTCACCATCGGCGACTTCCTGGACATTGTCAAGCCCCTCTTCGGCCGCGAACGCGAGAAGAAGGAACTGGCCAAGGTATTCCAAGCCTTGCGCATCGAGGTGAATCAGGAGATGGAGGCCTTGAAGGAAATGCTCCGCGCCGCTACCGAGGCGTTGCGGCCGGGCGGTCGTCTGGTCGTTATCACCTACCACTCGCTGGAAGACCGCATGGTGAAGAATATCATGAAGACGGGCAACGTAGAGGGCCGCGCCGAGCAGGACTTCTACGGCAACGTGCAGACGCCTTTCCGACTGGTGAACAACAAGGTTATCGTGCCCGACGCCGAGGAGATAGCCCGCAACCCCCGTTCGCGCAGCGCCAAACTGAGAATAGCAGAAAAACGATGAAATAAAGGAGATATTGCAATGGAAACGACACAAGAAAACACCGTGCAGCCGGGCAAGAAGAAAAGCAAGCATGCTTCCTGGAAAAGCATTGTGGGCGGCGATATTCTGGCCACGGACTTCTTCCGCCGGCAGACGAAGCTGCTGGTGCTGGTTATGGTGCTTATCATCTTCTACATCCACAACCGCTACGCCTGCCAGCAGCAGATGATCGAGATCGACCGCCTGAAAAAGGAGCTGACCGACATCAAGTACGACGCCCTGACCCGCAGCTCCGAACTGATGGAGCGCAGCCGCCAGTCGCGCATCGAGGAGTACATCTCCACCCGTGAAAGCGATTTGCAGACGGCGACCAATCCTCCTTACCTGATAAAGTAAAACCACAATCCGCAACGAACACCATGGCTGTAAACAAAAAAAACATAATGACCCGCTACTTCTTCGTCGTGCTGCTGATGTCGCTCACGGGGATAGCGGTGGTAGTCAAGGCCGGCCTCATCATGTTTGCCGAGCAGGGCTACTGGAAAGACGTGGCCGACCGCTTCGTGCGCGAAGGCGTTCCTGTCAGACCTAACCGTGGCAATATCCTCTCGGCCGACGGTAAGCTGATGGCCAGCTCCCTGCCCGAATACCGTATCTACATGGACTTCAAGGCCGGTGGACATCAGAAAGACACCATGCTGATGAATCACCTGACGGAAATCTGCGAAGGTCTTCATAAGATTTTCCCGGATCGGAGTGTTGCTCAGTTCAAGTCCCATCTGCTGAAGGGCCGCAAGAAAGGAAGCCGTAACTACCTGATTTATCCTAAGCGCATTTCCTACATTCAGTATAAGGAGGCCAAGCGTCTGCCCGTGTTCAATCTGAACAAATACAAAGGTGGTTTTCATGAACTGGCCTACAACCAGCGTAAGAAACCGTTCGGTTCACTCGCTGCACGTACGCTGGGCGACGTGTATGCCGATACTGCTCAGGGTGCGAAGAATGGCATCGAGCTGGCTTTCGACTCCTTGCTGAAAGGTCGCGAAGGTATCACTCATCGTCAAAAGGTGATGAACAAGTACCTGAACATCGTGGATCGTCCGCCCGTGGATGGTTGCGATATCATCACCACTATCGACGTCGACATGCAGGATATCTGTGAAAAGGCGTTGGTCGACAAGTTGAAAGAGCTGGAAGCCGTGTCCGGCGTAGCCATCCTGATGGATGTACCCACAGGCGACGTGAAGGCTATTGTCAACATGACGCGCGGACAGGACGGCAACTATTACGAGATGCGCAACCTCGCCATCAGCAACTTGCAGGAGCCGGGTTCCACCTTCAAGACCGCCTCCATCATGGTGGCGCTGGAGGACGGTAAAGTTACGCCCGACTACATCGTCGATACCGGCAACGGCATTAAGATGATGTACGGCCAGGCCATGCGCGACCACAACTGGCATCGTGGAGGTTATGGCGCCATCGACGTGAACCGCATCATGGAGGTGTCGTCCAACATCGGAGTGTCCAGCATCATCGACAAGTACTACAAGGACGATCCGCAAAAGTTTGTGGATGGCCTGAAGCGCATGAGTATCGACCAGCCGCTCCACCTGCAAATCCCAGGCGAAGGCACGCCCAATATCAAGGGCCCGAAGGAGAAATACTTTGCCAAGACCACCTTGCCATGGATGAGTATCGGCTACGAGGTGCAGTTGCCACCCATCAACATCTTGACCTTCTACAACGCCATCGCTAACAACGGAAAGATGGTTCGTCCCCGCTTCGTCACTAAGGCTGTGAAGGATGGCGATACAGTGGAGGAATTCCCTGTTGAGGTTATCAATGAGAAGATCTGTTCGGATCGCACTTTGGAACAGATACGTACCATCTTGCGCAACGTCGTCGGCCACGGACTGGCCAAGCCGGCCGGCAGCGATCAGTTCAACGTGTCGGGAAAGACCGGCACGGCACAGATCTCGCAGGGAGCGGCAGGCTACAAGAGCGGCGTGCGCAACCACTTGGTCAGCTTCTGTGGCTACTTCCCTTCGGAGCAGCCTCGCTACAGCTGCATTGTCTCTATTCAGATCAACAAAGGTATCGCCTCGGGTGGTGGAATGGCAGGAAGTGTTTTTGGCAAGATTGCAGAACGCGTCTATGCTAAGAATCTCCATTTTGACTTGAGTAATGCCGTAGATAGCACGACCAATGTTATTCCGGCAGTTAAGGCTGGCAATATGAATGAAACGGTCCGGGTGCTGGAAGGTCTGCAGGTACCGGTACAGAAGGATTTTAAGCTGTCGGCTAGTCAGACCACTTGGGGACATGCACAGCAATCACCCAATGCGGTTATCTTGCAGGCTGGAGAAGATAAAACGGGGTTGGTGCCGAATGTGATAGGGATGGGAGCCAAAGACGCTGTCTATCTGTTGGAAAGCAAGGGGCTGCGTGTACAGCTTTACGGCATCGGCAAGGTGAGAAGCCAGTCCATAGCAGGAGGTAGCAGGTTGGTGAAAGGACAGACTGTTGCCCTTCAACTAAGACAATAAACGAATGAAAAGATATATGAAACTGAACGAACTTTTGAAAGCTATACAGCCGGTAGAAGTGGCCGGAAGTACAGACATCGAAATAACCGGGGTGAACATCGACTCGCGTCTGGTGGAAGGCGGTCATCTTTTTATGGCCATGCGCGGTACGCAGACCGACGGCCACACCTACATACCTTCGGCCATCACCAAAGGGGCTGTAGCCATCCTTTGCGAAGAAATGCCAGAGCAGAAGGAAGCCGATATCACCTACATCCTTGTGAAGGACTGCGAAGATGCCGTAGGCAAGATAGCGACGACCTTCTATGGCAATCCGACTTCGAAGCTGGAGCTGGTGGGTGTCACTGGTACCAATGGTAAGACAACCATTGCTACCTTATTATATAATGTATTCCGTTACTTCGGCTATAAGGTAGGTCTCATCTCTACCGTATGCAACTACATTGACGACGAACCGGTGCCTACCGATCATACGACGCCCGATCCCATTACGCTGAACCGACTCTTGGGGCAGATGGCTGATGCCGGTTGCAAGTATGCCTTTATGGAGGTCAGTTCACATTCTATCGACCAAAAGCGCATCAGTGGCCTGCGTTTTGCCGGAGGTATTTTCACTAACCTGACGCGCGACCATCTGGACTATCATAAAACGGTGGAGAACTATCTGAAGGCCAAGAAGAAGTTCTTCGACGACATGCCTAAGAATGCCTTCAGCCTGACCAACCTGGACGACAAGAACGGACTGGTGATGACACAAAACACCCGTTCGCATGTATATACTTACTCGTTGCGCAGTCTGAGTGATTTCAAGGGTCGTGTATTGGAGTCACATTTTGAAGGTATGTTGCTCGATTTCAACAATCATGAAGTGGCTGTTCAGTTTATCGGACGTTTCAATGCTTCCAACCTGTTGGCGGTATTTGGTGCTGCCGTCTTGTTGGGCAAGAAAGAAGAAGATGTGCTGGTAGCGCTAAGTACCCTGCATCCGGTAGCTGGTCGTTTCGATGCAGTTCGTTCATCTGGCAAAGGCTTTACGGCGATTGTTGACTATGCCCATACACCCGATGCGCTGGTCAATGTGCTAAATGCCATTCACGGTGTGTTGGAAGGGAAAGGTAAAGTTATCACCGTGGTAGGAGCCGGCGGAAATCGCGACAAGGGCAAGCGTCCCATCATGGCAAAAGAAGCCGCCCGCTTGAGCGATCGCGTCATTATTACGAGTGATAATCCTCGTTTTGAGGAACCGCAAGATATCATTAACGACATGCTGGCTGGTCTCGATAAAGATGATATGCAGAAAACGCTTAGTATTGTTGATCGTCGCGAGGCTATTAAGACTGCCTGTATGCTGGCGCAGCCCGGAGATGTTGTATTGGTAGCTGGTAAGGGACATGAAAACTATCAGGAAATAAAGGGTGTGAAACATCATTTTGATGATAAGGAGGAACTCAAGAAGATTATGAACTGAAGACTGATTGTTAATTGTACATTGTAAATTATTCATTGTCATGTTATACTACTTATTCCATTGGCTCGACCAATATGACTTCCCTGGTGCAGGTATGTTTGGTTACACGTCGTTTCGTGCGTTGATGGCTATCATTCTGGCTCTGCTCATTTCCACTATCTGGGGAGATAAATTTATTCATCTGCTGAAACGAAAGCAGATTACTGAAACTCAGCGTGATGCTAGCATTGATCCTTTTGGTGTGAATAAGGTAGGTGTACCTAGTATGGGAGGAGTCATTATTATTTTTGCTACTCTTATTCCTTGTTTGTTATTGGGTAAGTTGGAAAATATCTACATGATACTGATGCTTATCACCACCGTTTGGTTGGGTTCACTGGGTTTTGCTGATGATTACATTAAGATATTCAAAAAGGACAAGGAGGGGCTGCACGGAAAATTCAAGATTATTGGCCAGGTGGGGCTTGGCTTGATTGTGGGGTTAACTCTCTATCTTAGTCCACAAGTTGTTATTCGTGAGAATATTGAAATGGAACAACCGGATGGACAGATAGAAATTGTTCATGCTGCCAAGGAAATCAAGGCCACACAAACCACTATTCCGTTCTTTAAGAGTAATAACTTGGATTATGCTGATCTCATGGGTTTTCTAGGTGAGCATGCGCAGACTGCCGGATGGATATTATTCGTTTTTGTTACTATCTTTGTAGTTACAGCTGTAAGTAATGGCGCGAATTTGAATGACGGTATGGATGGCATGGCAGCTGGTAATTCGGCTATCATAGGATTGACATTAGGTATATTGGCTTATGTGTCTAGTCATATTGAGTATGCTGGTTATTTGAATATTATGTATATTCCTGGCTCAGAAGAGCTGGTAATCTTTGTTTGTGCTTTCATTGGTGCACTTATTGGTTTTCTATGGTACAATGCTTATCCAGCACAGGTATTTATGGGTGATACAGGTAGTCTCACCATTGGAGGTATCATTGCTGTTTTTGCTATCATTATCCACAAGGAATTACTGATTCCTATTCTTTGTGGAGTATTTTTGGTAGAAAATCTTTCGGTTATTTTGCAGAGAGTTTATTATAAAGCTGGTAAGCGGAAAGGAGTCAAACAACGTTTGTTCAAACGTACACCGATACATGATCATTTCCGAACCGGTATGAACCTGATAGAGCCGGGATGTCGTGTTGTATTTACCAAACCAGAACAGCTGTTCCATGAATCGAAGATTACCGTTCGTTTTTGGATTGTGACCATCATTTTGGCAGCTATTACTATTATTACATTGAAGATCAGATAATATAGATATGAACAGAATTGTAGTTTTAGGAGCCGGCGAAAGCGGCGCAGGTGCTGCCGTGCTGGCAAAAGTGAAAGGTTTCGACACTTTTGTTTCAGACATGGGTGCCATCAAGGACAAGTACAAAGAACTGTTGAACAAGTATGATATTCCTTGGGAAGAAGGTGAACATACGGAAGAAAAGATTCTGAATGCCAACGAAGTCATCAAGAGCCCGGGTATTCCTAATGATGCTCCGCTGATATTGAAGTTGAAAGCGCAGGGTACGCCTGTCATTTCCGAGATAGAGTTTGCCGGACGTTATACGAATGCCAAAATGATTTGTATTACAGGATCGAACGGAAAGACGACAACCACTTCACTCATTTATCATATATTTAAGAGTGCCGGAATGAATGTCGGTTTGGCTGGTAATATTGGAAAAAGTTTGGCTTTGCAGGTTGCTACCGAGCAGTATGACTACTATGTTATTGAGTTGAGTAGTTTTCAATTGGATAACATGTATAAGTTCCGCGCTAATATTGCTGTACTAATGAACATTACGCCCGACCATCTGGATCGTTACGATCACTGTATGCAAAACTATGTAGATGCTAAATTTCGCATTACTCAGAATCAGACTGAAGAAGACGCCTTTGTTTATTGGAATGATGACCCCATTATTCGTCGCGAGTTAGCTAAACATGGGCTAAGGGCACAGTTATATCCTTTTTCTGCTGTTAAGGAAGATGGAGCTATTGCCTATGTGGAAGATGGAGAGGTGGAAATCAATACACCTATCGCTTTCAACATGGAGCAAGAAGAACTGGCCTTGCGCGGTACGCACAATCTGTATAATTCGCTGGCTGCTGGCATCTCGGCCAACCTGGCAGGCGTGAAGAATGAAGACATTCGGAAGGCCTTATCCGACTTTCAGGGAGTTCCTCACAGATTGGAAAAAGTTGCTACAGTACGTGGGGTACATTTTATCAACGATTCGAAAGCTACTAACGTTAACTCCTGCTGGTATGCCCTGCAAAGTATGACGACCAAGACTGTGTTGATATTGGGTGGAAAGGATAAAGGTAACGATTATAAGGAGATAGAGGATTTGGTGCGTGAGAAGTGTTCGGCATTGGTGTACTTGGGCTTGCATAACGAAAAGTTGCACGATTCCTTCGATCGTTTGGGACTGCCGGTAGCCGATGTACAGACTGGTATGAAGGATGCTGTAAACGCTGCCTACCATCTGGCCAAAAAAGGGGAAACAGTGTTGCTGAGTCCATGTTGTGCTTCGTTTGATCTCTTCAAGAGCTACGAAGATCGTGGTGATCAGTTCAAAGCATGCGTACGAAGTTTATAAACTGTTTTAAAACGAGATACGGACATCTTAAAATAGAATAACGTGGATCTATTAAAAAGCATATTCAAAGGTGACAAGGTGATATGGATTATCTTCTTGGTGCTCTGTCTTATTTCTATTACAGAAGTGTTTTCCGCAGCGTCTACACTTACTTATAAAAGTGGCGACCATTGGGGACCGATTACCCAACATACGATTTTGCTTTCCATTGGGGCATTGATTGTTGTGTTTGTGCATAATATTCCTTATAAATGGTTTCAGGCGCTTCCATACCCCCTGTTGTTGGTTTCGGTTGTGCTATTGCTCTTTGTTATGATTACAGGTATTGTGACAGGTGACCGTATTAATGGCGCTGCCCGTTGGATGACTTTCATGGGGGTACAATTTCAGCCTTCAGAATTGGCTAAAATGGGTGTCATTATGGGAACGGCTGTAATTTTGGCGCATGGACAAGATGAATCGGGAGCATCTCCTAAAGCTTTTAAGCGCATCATGATCATGACATGTATTGTTTGTGGTCTTATTTTGCCGGAGAATTATTCAACTGGTGTATTGCTTTTTGGTACCGTTTATTTGATGATGTTTATCGGACGTGTACAAGCTAAAAAACTGATATTACTAGGAGGAGGTTTGATTGGTGCAGTAGTACTATTTGTGTCTTTTTTATTGGCTACACCTAATGATACATTGGAAAAGATTCCAATGGGACATCGTTTTACTACGGTGAAAGCACGTATTGTTGATTTTGCTTATGCTAAGGAAGTGCCTGCTGCAAAGTTTGATATTGATGGGGATGCTCAGGTAGCTCATGCTCGTATTGCAGTAGCTACCAGTCATGTTATCGGAAAAGGACCTGGTAATTCAGTCCAGCGCGACTTCCTTAGTCAAGCTTATTCAGATTTTATTTATGCTATTATTATTGAAGAACTGGGGCTTATTGGTGGTATTGTTGTCGTTTTTCTTTATATTTGTCTGTTGATACGTGTAGGACGTATTGCTAAGAAGTGCGACCGAACTTTTCCGGCCTTTTTGGTCATTGGTATAGCTCTTTTGCTAGTGACGCAGGCTTTGTTCAATATGATGGTAGCTGTAGGTTTAGCACCTGTTACAGGACAGCCGTTGCCACTTATTAGTAAAGGAGGTACCTCAACTTTTATTAACTGTGCTTATATTGGTATGATACTTAGTGTCAGTCGATATACTTCTCAGTTGGAAGAACAGAAACAACATGATGCTCAGATTCCGATGCAAGTGGAAGCTGCTGTTGCAGATGTCGCGTCTGTTCAGGTTCAGGAAGAGGCAGAAGAACCCACTTCAAAACTGTTAAACAGTGACAGTGAATTCAATTAGAAGAAAAATCCAAAAACAAAGGTGAAAATGAAGGATTACATTAATAATAAGGCTCCGCGTATTATTATCAGCGGTGGTGGTACAGGAGGACATATTTTCCCAGCTGTATCTATAGCCAATGCTATTCGTGAGTTGTGTCCCGAGGCTGAAATCCTTTTTGTAGGTGCAGAAGGAAGGATGGAGATGCAACGTGTGCCCGATGCCGGTTATCGTATTATTGGTTTACCGGTAGCAGGGTTTGACCGTCAGCATTTATGGAGGAACTTCTCTGTGATCCTTAAATTATTGCGTAGCCAATGGAAAGCACGCAAGATTATCAAGGAATTTCGTCCGCAAGTAGCGGTGGGTGTAGGTGGATATGCTAGTGGTCCTACATTGAAGACTGCAGGTATGATGGGTATACCAACTTTGATACAAGAGCAGAACTCTTACGCCGGAGTTACCAATAAATTATTGGCTCAGAAGGCAGATCGTATTTGCGTGGCTTATGAAGGCATGGAAAAGTTTTTTCCTTCTGAGAAGATTCTATTAACAGGGAATCCTGTAAGACAATCGTTACTAGATAATCAGATTACACGTGAAACTGCAGCTTCTGCATTTGGTTTTAATCCTAATTTGAAGACAGTGCTTGTATTAGGTGGAAGTTTGGGAGCACGTACTATCAATCAGACGTTGGCGGCAGGGTTAGCGCTTATGAAAGCACATCCTGAAGTACAGTTTATTTGGCAAACAGGTAAGATATATATAGATCAGGTAAAAGCTGCCATTACTGCTTTTACGGGAGAAGCTGTGCGCAATGCGCGAGTAGGTAGTATTCCTAACTTGTATGTGACAGACTTCATTAAGAATATGAATAATGCCTATACGTTGGCTGATTTGGTTATTTCGCGTGCTGGGGCAGGTTCTATTTCAGAGTTCTGTCTCTTGGGTAAGCCAGTTATTCTTGTTCCTTCGCCTAATGTGGCTGAGGACCATCAGACAAAAAATGCGTTGGCATTGGTCAACAAGGATGCTGCTCTTTATGTGAAAGATGCCGAAGCGCAGGAAAAGTTGCTTGATACGGCTCTAGAGACCGTTGCAGATGATGAATTATTGAAGCAATTAAGTATAAATATTGCAAAGTTGGCTTTGCCTGACTCTGCTCGTATTATTGCTGAAGAAGTGTTGAAATTGATAAAATGAAGCATATTATTATGAATATAGAAACTATACAATCCGTTTATTTTGTTGGTGCCGGAGGGATCGGAATGAGTGCTTTGATACGTTACTTCCTTTCACTGGGCAAACGTGTGGCTGGATACGATCGTGCACCCAGCGAACTGACAGCACGGCTTGTGGAAGAAGGAGCGGTTATTCATTATGAAGAAGATGTTAATCAAATACCAGAATGGTGTAGAGATGCAGCTACAACTTTGATTGTCTATACTCCGGCTATTCCGAATGAACATGCTGAATTGAATTATTTTCGTACGAACGGTTTTGAGATACATAAACGTGCTCAGGTATTGGGTATTATTACACGTAGCAGCAAGGCTCTTTGTGTGGCTGGTACACATGGTAAGACCACAACTAGTACGATGGCTGCACATTTACTTCAGCAATCGCATGTAGGTTGTACAGCTTTTTTAGGAGGTATCTCAAAAAATTACGGTACTAATTTGTTATTGTCGCAGGAGAGTCCTTACACAGTTATTGAAGCTGATGAATTTGATCGTTCCTTTCACTGGTTGTCTCCTTATATGAGTGTTATTACTGCTACTGACCCTGACCATTTGGATATTTATGGTACTCGGGAGGCATATTTGGAAAGTTTTCGTCACTACACAACACTTATTCAACCAGGAGGGGCACTCATTCTTCACGAAGGACTTGCCTTGCAGCCCGATGTGCAGTCTGGCGTCAAGGTTTATACTTACAGCCGCGATCATGGTGACTTTCATGCTGAAAACATCCGTATTGGCGGAGGTGATATTTATGTGGACTTTGTGGCGCCTGATACGCGTATTTGTGACGTTCAATTGGGAGTACCTGTCAGCATTAATATAGATAATGGTGTAGCTGCTATGGCATTGGCCCATTTGAATGGTGTTACTGATGAAGAAATTAAGCGAGGCATGGCCAGTTTTCGTGGTGTAGATCGCCGTTTTGATTTTAAGCTGAAGACAGATCGTATTGTTTTTCTCAGTGACTATGCCCATCATCCGGCGGAAATTGCTCAAAGTGTACGATCTATTCGTGAATTATATCAGGATAAGAAGATAACGGCTATTTTCCAACCTCATCTCTATACACGTACGCGCGATTTTTATCATGAGTTTGCAGATAGTCTTTCGTTGCTTGACGAGGTGATTCTTACTGATATTTATCCTGCTCGTGAAGAGCCTATTCCAGGCGTTAGTAGCCAGCTTATTTATGATCAATTACGTCCTGGTATTGAAAAGTGTCTTTGTCGTAAAGAAGATGTACTTACTTTGCTCGAAACAAAGGATATCGAAGTTCTGATTGTACTAGGTGCCGGTGATATGGATAACTATGTTCCTCAAATTACTCGGTTGCTGGAACAACGGTGTTAACAGATATATACGTAGCAAATTCATTTGAGTGTTATAATTGCGGATACAGTCAAGACATCAGAAATAACGAAGAAATATGATAAGAAGAATTTTACTGACAATTGTCCTATTATTGGTCAGCGCCTATCTGATTGTAGCCGTTACCGCTTTTAATCGGAAACCTAAAGCGGCTGTTTGTTCCGATTTGGAATTGGTTATTAAGGATACTGTTTACGCTGGCTTCATTACCAAGAAGGAGGTTTTGTCCATGCTTCGCAAGGAAAAGCTTGATCCTGTAGGTCGCGATTTGGATGAAGTACGTACAGATCGTCTCGAGGAGGTTTTGGCTGCTCATCCGCTTATCGATCGTGTAGAGTGCTACAAAACTCCCAGTGGGAAAGTATGTACAGAGGTTAGTCAACGTATTCCCATCATGCGTGTTATGAGCAGTCGTGGCAATAATTATTATTTGGATAACAAAGGAACAATTATGCCTCCTGGTGCAAAATGTGTGGCTCATGTCCCTTTGGCTACGGGACATATAGAAAAGTCTTTTGCCATGGAGAAATTATATAAGTTTGGTGTATTTTTGCAGCAGAATCCTTTTTGGGATGCTCAGATTGAACAAATTTATATTTGTGCAGATCAGACTGTTGAACTCGTGCCTCGTGTAGGCGACCATCTCATATATTTGGGTGAATTAAAGGACTATGATCGCAAGTTGGACCGTCTTAAGGAATTCTACAAAAAAGCCCTAAATAAAGTGGGATGGAATAAATATTCACGTATTAATGTAGAGTTTGATAACCAGATTATTTGCACCAAACGAGATTGAATACAGGAAAGATTAATAAAACAATAATAATGGAGATATATGGCAACAACAGAATTCATCGCAGCCATTGAGCTCAGTTCTTCTAAGATTTCCGGCATTGCTGGACGCAGGAACAGTGACGGAAGTATTCAAGTGTTGGCCTATGCCACTGAGGAGGCATCCTCTTTTGTTCGCAAAGGGGCTGTTTATAACATTGGTAAAGCTGCACAGGCATTGACTACTATCATTAACCGGCTGGAAGATCAACTTAAAAGCCCTATTGCGAAAGTCTATGCTGGTATTGGTGGGCAGTCTTTACGTACTGTCAAAAATGTCGTAAGCCGCACACCTGAAGCAGAAGTTATTTCGCAGGAACTTATCGATACCCTTTGTGACGAAAACCTGGCTTGTCCCATTGTCGACATGGATATTCTCGACGTGGCGCCACAAGAATATAAGATAGACAATAATCTTTATGCTGATCCTGTAGGTGTTACCGGTAAATTTATTACTGGACAGTTCCTTAATATCATGGCTCGTTCTTCGCTCAAGAAGAATCTTGAATTGAGTTTTGAACAAGCTAAGATTGAGTTTGCTGACCTGCTAACAGCTCCCACTGCTTTGGCTCAAGCTGTCTTGACGGAGAATGAGCTTCGTTCAGGGTGTGCGCTTATTGATTTGGGTGCAGACACCACTACAGTTATGGTTTATAAAAATAATATCTTACGTTATCTTAGTGTGATTCCTTTAGGTGGTAGTAACATCACCCGTGACATCACCACCTTGAAAATGGAAGATGAAGAGGCTGAAAAGTTAAAACTTAGCTATGGAGATGCTCTTTACAAAGAAGACGAAGAGACGGAAACGCCTGCTGCGTGTACAACAGAAGATGGACGGAGTATTCTTCTTACGGAGTTGAACGAGATTGTTGCTGCACGTACAGAAGAAATCTTGGCTAATGTTTGGAATCAACTTCAGCTTTCTGGTTATGAAGATAAGCTTTTAGCCGGTATTGTGCTGACTGGAGGTACTTCCAATCTGCGTAATATTGAGGGCGCGATGCTTAAGGTTTGTAAGGTAAGTAAAATTAGAATTGCTTCTTCTGTTCAGGAAACGATCCGTGGCTATAATGAACAGATTAAGAAAAACGGAACACAAAATACCCTTTTGGCTTTGCTCATTGCTGGTAAGGATAACTGTTGCCTACAGGAAGAACCACATCCTGTACAATCCGGGCCAGTTAAACCAACCGATATGTTTAAGGATGATGAAACTCTGAAAGCTCAGGAAGAAGAGAACCGTCGTAAACGTGAAGAGGAGGAGAAGAAAAAGAAGGAGGAAGAGAAACGTAAGAAGGAAGAAGAGAAACGGAGAAAAGAACAGGAAAGAAAGAATAAATCCAACTGGTTCAAGTCCAAGATTGATACTTTGACCAAAGAATTGTTTGACGATGATAAGATGTAACCATTAAAAGCAGATAGCATATGGACGATATAATTAAAGATTTTGGTTTCGCTACCGATTCACCGAAGATTATCAAAGTCATCGGAGTAGGGGGAGGAGGCGGTAATGCTGTTAACCACATGTATCGTGAAGGTATCCACGATGTAGCCTTCGTGGTATGTAACACCGATCGTAAAGCTCTTGAAGAATCTCCCGTTCCTGTAAAGCTCCAGCTGGGACATGAAGGACTGGGAGCGGGTAATCGCCCGAATAAGGCTAAAGAAGCTACCGAAGAAAGTATTGAGGAAGTAAAGGATATGCTGAACGACGGTACGAAGATGGTTTTCATCACTGCAGGTATGGGAGGAGGAACAGGCACAGGAGCTGCGCCGACTATTGCTCGTATCGCCAAGGAAATGGACATCCTCACCGTGGGCATCGTTACCATTCCTTTTCGCTGGGAGGGCGATAAGAAGATTGACCAAGCCTTAGACGGAGTCGAGGAAATCAGTCGTCATGTCGATGCCCTGCTGGTTATCAATAATGAGAAATTAGGTGAGATATATTCTGATCTTTCTGTGACCAGTGCTTTTGCCAAAGCCAATGACACGTTACTTATCGCAGCCAAAAGCATTGCTGAAATCATTACTATGCGAGGTATTATCAACCTTGACTTTAATGATGTAAAAACCGTGATGAAAGACGGAGGTGTAGCTATTATGAGTACCGGGTATGGTGAAGGAGAAAATCGTGTAAGCGAAGCCATTAAGAATGCTCAGCATTCACCTCTGCTTAATAATAATGATATTTTCAACTCGAAAAAGGTGCTGCTTAATATCTCTTATAGTCCTGATCATGAATTGATGATGAGTGAGATGGATGAAATAAAGGATTTCATGAATCGCTTCAATCGTGATTTTGAAACAAAATTCGGCATGGTGGAGGATAAGGAATTAGGCGAACGTGTAAAAATCACTCTCCTTGCTACAGGTTTTGGTATTCAAGATATCCACATGCAGGAGATGGATGCTCGTTTGAGTCAACGTAGTGCTGAAGAACAGCAGCGCCTGGCCGAACTGGAGGAAGAGGAAGAACAACGTCGTACACGCCGTGAAACCTACTATGGAAAGGATGCAAATAACCGTGCACAACGTACACGTCGTCGCCATCTTTATATATTCTCTCCTGAAGATTTAGATAATGCAGAAGTGGTGGCAATGGTTGAGAATTCACCTACTTATTTGCGTGATAAGACTACGCTGAATGCTATCAAGGCTAAGGCTGAGGAACAGAATCAGCAAGCTGCTCAAGAGGCTGGAGGTACAGAAGATGGGGGAATTATCAGTTTTGTATAAACTCGATTATTAATTAAAACTTATATTGATACAATGGATCTATTTGAGAAAGTCAGCGAAGACATTAAAACCGCAATGAAGGCTAAGGACAAAGTGGCCCTTGATACTTTGAGAAATATTAAGAAAGTGTTTCTGGAAGCCAAAACAGCTCCGGGTGCTAATGATATTCTGACAGACGATGCTGCATTGAAAATCATTCAAAAACTGGTGAAACAAGGTAAGGATGCCGCTGAAATCTATGTACAACAAGGGCGTCAGGATTTGGCTGACGGTGAATTGGCACAGGTAAAAGTTATGGAAGCTTATCTGCCTAAACAGATGACTCCTGAAGAACTGGAAGCTGCCTTGAAAGAAATCATTGCCGAGGTAGGTGCTACGAGCGGCAAGGACATGGGTAAAGTGATGGGCGTGGCCAGCAAGAAGTTGGCCGGATTGGCTGAAGGCCGTGCCATTTCTGCTAAAGTAAAAGAATTGCTAGGATAATTCTTCTTCCAGGTAAAGTGAAGCCCGTTATCTTCGTTTAGGATCTCGTATAGGAGTCGGACGAGGATAACGGGCTTTTATTGTGTGATGTCATTAATTCCCGTCGGGTTTCTCTATTTCCGTAAAGGGAGAATCATCCCAATGGAAATTGTCGGGATTGTCGGGATGAGCAGGATCGAAAGTAGGGAATGGCTTCAAATGACGTGCCAAATCTGGTACTTGTGTTTTCAGTCCTTCTACAATGCAGCGGGCTATCTCGTAAGCGCCATAGGGATTGAAATGGGTATTATCTGCGAAATCCTGTGTCTGGCCTGGGTAGGAGCCTGCAGGATAGTGAACAAAAGCACGTTTCGAAGGTTCTACACCCATAGCTTCATAGAGTGTGCGGGTCATTTCGTTTAAATCAATCAATGGCACATTTTCCTTCTCAGCCAGCCAACGCATAGCTTCAGGATAGTCTTCATGAGTATCGCGAATGTGGCCGTCGGGACCAAAAGATCGTCGCTGGGTTGGTGTTACCAAAACAGGATGTGCACCACGTAGACGAGCTTCGTCAATAAAAGTCTTCAGGCTGGTCATGAATGAATAGTAGGCACCTTTACCCGGACCTTTTTGTTTTTGGTCATTGTGGCCGAATTCCATGAACAGGTAGTCGCCCTTTTTCATTTGACTCAAGGCTTTTTTTAATCGACCGGCGGCAATAAAGGTATTGGCACTTTCGCCACTTTCTGCATAGTTGGCTATACAAACATTGGTGTCAAAAAAGTAGGGAATCATTTGTCCCCAGCTAGCCCATGGTTCGTTATCCTGATCGACAACAGTACTGTTACCGCAAAGGAAGACGGTAGTGACTGTTGTGTCGGCAGGTTCTATGGTAATGCTTTCACACACAGGTACACTACCGTTGAATTCTAAAGTCAGTTTGTCGTCCCAGTTCAATTTCCGTTTTTCTCTGGGCTTTATGCGTACGTATTCGTTGCCATCGATGTGGGTATTCCGTTTGTTGACAATAAAAGTACGCTCAATAAATTCTTTCTTTTTGGTTGGTACGCTTTCGATGAACAAACGGCGTGATTCTGCTCTGACAGTAGTAATGCCTGCTTGCTTGCGGCTGCCTAAACGGACAGTTACCTTATAATTCCCATCGGGTACACGAACTGAAAAGAAAAACGGTGATTTACTGTCTTTGGTAGGGGTTTCTACCAGATCATAGCCGTAGCCTGTTTCTTCACTGTAGCGTGGAGCTTCGTCCAGAAGATAGGTCTTCGTTCCGGTTTGAGCCGTCGCCGACAACCCAAGTCCTAATAGGGGAATCCATAAATACTTTTTCATCATATTATTATCTCGGTCTATTGATTATACTTCCAAGTTATTAAAATACTATTTTAGGTTTTAGTTCGTCAGGTGAATCTTTGGTATAGGAGTTTACTGTCCCGGCTTCTTTGGTAAATAGTTGTCCGATTTGTTCGGGTGATACTTTAAAGGCTGGTCGGAAATTGTCAGAGTTCATATAATCGTAGACAGCTTTCCGTAGCTGACGGGCCACAACGCGCTCTTCCGGACGAGAAGTCAGGTCCAGCGTCGTCATTATCAGTCGTCCGTTCAATACTTTTGCTTCGAAAAGCACACCGATCTTACGGCTGATAAACCAGGTGTCAATACTTTGTACCAAAGGTTGGAAATCTGCAGGAAAATCGGTGAACTGCATGACAGGAGCACGGTTCAGCAACTCCCACCACTGCAGGTTGCTATGGTATTCAGTCGGAAATTCTCGAAACAGAGGATGATACTCGTTCACAAAAATACCGGTGGTATGTGGAGGACGCATCTTGAACCAGGATGTATTCCAAAATACAGGTGTAAAATATTGCTGTACTTCTTTGCCATATTTTACATTACGTCCAGCTGTAATCAGTACTTTGCCACCTTCTTTTAATATTGTAAGAGCCTTTGCGTCCAATGTATCTGTTGTGTAGACATCGCCTTCAGTCACTTCGACTTGAGCAGGATATACCCAGAAGTCCCAGTCGTTGACGGCTTCGGTGCCCTCAATACGTACCTCAAGGTTCAGTTTACGAGGCGTATCAATATCTGTTAGCGGAAATTCCACGTGGCCCAGGGAATAAAGATTGCCAATAGGGATGTCTTTGCGGTTTATGATGCCACGGGTATATACTTTCCCATAAGTATCTTGTATGATATAGGTGATTTCTGCGTTTGTTAATGGAGTTGGACCGAAGTGGGACACTTCAACATCAGCTCGGAAAGTTTCTGCGTTTGTATAAGTGAACTTCGGGATGCGTGCTAAGGGAACAGTAGGACTACAGAAGCGACGGAAAGCAGGGGCGTCAATGTAGCCTTTTTCATCGAAGAAGGCATCTAGAATACCTACTAAAGCCGTACCTTGGCCGGTATAGTCATTGAGTGCCAATAACTGGAAGCCTGCATAATCGGGAGTACGCATGGTTTTTTCTATTTCATGCTTGTAGCAGAGGGCTTGCAGTTTGCCTGAAGCCATCATAAAGTCATGTCCCAGTTCGGCCATGTTGTTGTCGTGCAGTAAATCTTGGAAGATCTCAAAGTTCCGTGCTTTGTTTACACCTGTGTATTTTCGTATCTCGTTGAAATTGGGGAAGGCGCACCACTGTCCCGTCTCATGTGATACAAAAGGCTGGCTGACTGTGTCGATGTTAGCTCGGAAGTCTGACATGCTTTCGGGTTGTTGTTTGGCCCATGTCAATCCACGTGCTCCTGCTTTGACGTGATATTGATTGCGTGGTTGCCATTGCCAGCTTCCACCCACAGAAGCACCGGTGTATACACGGCGCGGATCAGTTTTTTCCCAGAAGTCTACAAACTGGGTAACCCATTCTACCCATCGGCCCGAGGGCTCGTTTCCACAGGCCAGCATACAGAAGGAGGCATGATTGCCATACGCCTTGGTCAGGGCAATGGTTTCGTCCATCAGATATTTATCAATCGGTTGTCCCAATCCCAGTTTCGGACCGTGATTGGGCCAGCTGGGGCCTTCCGGTTGTAGATAAAATCCTGTGCGGTCTGCGGCTTGGAAAGCAGCTTCAGGCGGACAGTAAGAGTGGAAACGCATGTGGTTCAAACCATATTCGCGGCAGATGCGGAATACGCGTTCCCATGATTCCACGTCCATCGGAGCGTATCCGGTCAAGGGGAATACACAATTCTCTACCGTACCACGCAGCATTGTTTTTCGTCCGTTTACGTAAAACCACTTTCCTTCAATTTTGAATTCGCGCATGCCGAATTCTACTTTTTTTGTTTCTGTTCCGTGTCGTCCTGTTATGGTGGCGGTCAGGCGGTAGAGTGCAGGAGAGAATTCATTCCATGTCAGGAAGTCATCTCCCATTGGCAGTTCTGCTTCATAGGTGTTTGTGCCTTTCTTTGCTTTGATTTTCAGATTGATGGCAGGTACTTCATGTGTCTGTTCGGCATTGAAGCTTTGTGCGGAGAAGCTCATTTCAACAGTTTCTGTTGATGAAGCGTTCAAACTGAAGCGGACTAAAGCTTTTTTCTCTGTCAGATTGGGGTATACTTGTATATCTTCAAAGCAGGTTTTGGGCATACTTTGTAGTTCGATGCGTCCTACGATACCGTTCCAGTTACCTTGTGTCTGGTCGGTGATACTGTGTGAGTCTGGACCTACGTTGATCTCTTTGATGCGGTTGTCTACCCGGATACTTATTCGGCATTCTTTGCCTGGAGTTACAGCAGCGGTCAGGTCGTAGACGTGTGGTACACAGAGACTGTTCTGCATTCCAATCTTTTTCTGTCCGATCCATACTGTCGTTTCGATATGAGGACGTTCCAGAAAGAGTACAATTCGTTGGCCTTTCCAGTTGGCAGGTACTTGTACTGTTTTCTGATACCAGGCTACTCCTACATAATGCTTGTCAGGAGTCAGGAAGAAGGGTAGTTTTACCTGTCCATCTATTCGATATTTTTCCATGTAGGGATTGAAGTAATAGGAACTGTCATACAGGCTGCCTGTCCAGCGGGTACGTACTGTTACGTCGTCTCCCTTTAATTTTTCGGGCATACTGCCTGGCAGGTTAATATGGTCCGTTGTCAGTTCCTTGTCAAACCAACGTTCCTTTATCCCCGCGTCATCACGGTCTATCTGGAATTTCCAAGTTCCGGAAAGATCCAATGGATTGTTTTGTCCGGTGGCACCTGTTATGGAAGCCAATACAAGTAGAATACTTATTACAAAATGTTTCATGCGATATGGATTTAAGTTGTTGTTTTAGCTGTGTTTATTAGTCCTTTGAGAACGAGTGCTAAGTTACGGCATCTGTAGTGAATGCTAAATAGAAAAGCATACAGAAAGATGGAATAATGTACCGCTCAGGGACTGATACAGAATAATTTTGTACAGAAATCCATGATTATGTCCGTTTCTCCAGCTGTTTTGTTGGGGAATGTCAGGCGTATGGGTTATCTTTGCATTATTGGACATAAACATGTATTATGAAAACAACAACTACTATGAAATCGACCATTATCTGCCTGTTCTTGCTTTGGGGGCTTGTTGCTGCATCAGCACAAACAGCAGCTTCACGTTGGTTTGACGACAAGAACTTGACATTGACAGGTGTTTATTATTATCCCGAACATTGGGATGAAAGCCAGTGGGAACGTGACTTCAAGAAAATGCATGAATTGGGATTCGAATTTACTCATTTTGCAGAGTTTGCTTGGGCGCAACTGGAACCTCAAGAAGGTGTGTACGACTTTGCATGGTTGGACCGTGCTGTTGCTTTGGCTGCCAAGTATGATCTGAAGGTCATCATGTGTACCTCTACTGCTACACCGCCTGTATGGCTGAGCCGGAAATATCCTGAAATCCTGTTGCGAAATGAAGATGGAACTGTGCTCGATCATGGTGCCCGTCAACACGCATCGTTTGCTTCACCGCTGTATCGTAAACTGGCTTATCGCATGATCGAGCAGCTGGCACGCCACTATGGAAATGATTCGCGTATCGTCGGTTGGCAGCTGGACAATGAACCTGCTGTACAGTTCGATTACAATCCGCAGGCCGAACTGGCTTTTCGTAATTTCCTGCGCCAAAAATACGATAACGACATACACAAACTGAACGACGCCTGGGGGACGGCTTTCTGGAGTGAAGTTTATTCTTCTTTCGACGAAATCACGTTGCCTAAGCGTGTACAGATGTTTATGAATCATCATCAGATACTGGATTACCGTCGTTTTGCAGCCAAACAGACCAACGACTTTTTGAACGAGCAATGCTTGCTGATCAAGCAATATGCACGTAACCAGTGGGTCACCACGAATTACATACCAAACTATGACGAAGGCCATATCGGCGGCAGTCCGGCTCTTGATTTTCAGAGCTATACCCGTTATATGGTTTATGGTGACAATGAAGGTATCGGTCGAAGGGGATATCGGGTGGGTAACCCGCTGCGCATTGCCTGGGCCAACGATTTCTTCCGTCCCATACAAGGTACTTATGGGGTGATGGAACTTCAACCCGGTCAGGTGAATTGGGGAAGTATTAATCCGCAACCTCTCCCTGGTGCTGTGCGTCTTTGGCTTTGGAGTGTTTTTGCCGGTGGAAGCGATTTCATTTGTACGTATCGTTACCGTCAGCCTTTGTATGGTACAGAGCAATATCATTATGGCATTGTAGGAACGGACGGCGTAACAGTGACGCCTGGCGGGAAAGAATATGCCACGTTTATGGAGGAAATACGCCAATTGCGTAAACAGTACCAGCCCCGTGAAAACAAACCGGCAGACTACTTGGCCCGTCGTACTGCCATTCTTTTCAATCCGGAGAATTGTTGGAATATTGAGCGGCAGAAACAGAACGCTACGTGGAATACGTTGGGACATGTTGACAAATACTACCGTACGCTGAAATCTTTTGGGGCTCCGGTCGACTTTATCTCTGAAAGTAAAAACTTGGCTGATTATCCGGTCGTCATTGTACCTGCCTATCAGTTGGCAGATCCGGCATTGGTAGACCAGTGGAAGACTTATGTGGAGAATGGAGGTAACCTGGTCATTACTTGCCGTACGGCGCAGAAGGATCGTTATGGTCGTTTACCCGAAGCACCTTTCGGTTCCATGCTTACACCACTGACTGGAAATGAAATGGAATTTTACGATTTGTTGTTGCCACAGGAACCGGGTGTTATCCAGATGGATGGGAAGGAATACCAGTGGAATACGTGGGGAGAAATCATAAAACCCGCAGAGGATGCTGAAGTATGGTGTACTTATACCCGTGAGTTTTACGAGGGGAAACCTGCCGTTACCTTCCGCAAAGTCGGCAAAGGAACCATTACCTATATTGGTGTAGACAGCCATGACGGAATGCTGGAGAAAGACATCCTGAAGAAGCTCTACGCTCGTCTTGACATTCCTGTCATGGACTTGCCCTACGGCGTGACTTTGGAATACCGCAACGGTATGGGTATTGTCTTGAACTATGCTGATGTTCCTTATACGTTCAACCTGCCCGAAGGAAGCAAAGTACTGATAGGAAGTACTGAAATTCCTACTGCAGGTGTGTTAGTCTTTGCTACGGCACCTGAAACGAGCTTTAAGAAATAACTCCTACAAATATGAAGATTATGAAGAAGTTTTTTATCAGCCTGTTGGCCAGTATATGTAGCCTTTGGACGCTTCAGGCACAGGAAACCGCCTATTTGTTTTCATACTTTATCAACGACAGTCGTGACGGTTTGCATTTGGCTTACAGTCGTGACGGCCTGCAGTGGACCGCCTTGAACAACGGAAAGTCCTACCTGGCACCTGCTGTAGGCAAGGACAAACTGATGCGTGATCCCAGTATCTGTCAGGCACCCGACGGGACGTTCCACATGGTATGGACTTCCAGCTGGACCGACCGGATTATTGGTTATGCATCTTCCAAAGATTTGATCAATTGGAGCGAACAACGTGCCATACCTGTCATGATGCACGAACCGGAAGCGCACAATTGTTGGGCGCCTGAGCTATTCTACGATGAACCGACACAGACTTATTACATCTTTTGGGCTACGACTATTCCCGGACGGCACAAAGAAGTACCTACGAGCGAAAGCGAAAAGGGATTGAATCACCGTATCTATTACGTTACGACTAAAGATTTCAAGGAATTCTCGTCTACACAGATGTTTTTCAATCCCGATTTCAGTGTCATCGATGCGGCAATCGTCAAAGATAATAAGTCGCAAGATTTGATTATGGTCGTGAAGAATGAGAATTCGAACCCGCCGGAGAAGAATCTTCGCATCACGCGCAGTCGGGACATCACCCATGGATTTCCTACGGAGGTATCGGCACCGATCACCGGTGATTATTGGGCAGAAGGTCCTGCTCCCTTGTTTGTGGGAGACACACTTTACGTCTATTTCGACAAATACCGTGACCATCGTTATGGAGCCGTTCGTTCACTGGACCATGGAAACAATAGTTCGTTAAAATTTGAGATAATGGCTAAGCAGCTTTACGTTGCCAGCCAA